>ERZ651776.4003-NODE-4003-length-13999-cov-4.583896_pt1 | contig 13999 bp, 13 predicted proteins | sample MGYA00514761_ERZ651776 | MGnify/ENA metagenome assembly ERZ651776 | reverse complement strand
GGAGACCCAACTAACGTATCCTTACGAACTAAGTCTAATGTAGAGATACGATTACGGATAAAGTTAGTAGTTTCTGTAATACCAATAGCTTGAGCACCACCTAAATCGGAGGGTACAGAAGTACCAGAGTCCGTTAAAGTTTTTGCAAAACCACTCCACTGAATAGTAGCGATACCATCAATATCAAAATCAACGCTACAAGAGTTTACTACAGAACTCTCGAGTTTGTAAACCTGAATATTGGACCCATCTTCAAAACTAAAATAAATATTCCAACGGTCCCCGAAAGAAGATACGTTAGAAGCACTAAAGTCAAAAGTATTAGTAGTAGCTGCGGGAGTATTAACGTTTGCGTTAGTTGCATCCTCAACACCTATTACTGAGTTATAGAAAACACCCGTAGCTGGATTGTAAGAATCGGAACCCATCAACATACCCCATAAAGGTTCTTCAGGCATATGAACTATGCTACCACTTACGATAGGTCGAGCATAAGTACTCATGGACCATTCTACAGGGGCTAAACTATCGTTAAAAAGCAATCTTGCTCTACGAGAAGTGGTTCCTGCTTCACTGATCGTAATCTCAGATGAGTTAATTGATTGAGTAAACGAGAATCCATCTAATACAGACAGTTTCCACGCTTCTACATGTGTGCCGGATCCGTCGACTAATTCTACATATACCGTTGCATTTCTTGTAAATTGTAATGCCATTTTATTTCTCCTGAGAAAACTGTATTAGTTTTCTCCTTAACCTAAAAGGTTAGTATCTGACTTCGCAAATAATCTCGCCTACTGCCAGAGGTTCTAATGCTCCTTCATCAGTGCTTAAGCTCAATATTGTGATCTGTTGCACGCTTTGAGAAGCGCCATCTTGATCTGTGTAGGTAAGATTAGCGTTGTCTTCCAAAACTGTCTCTATGTCTTCAAATAGTTTTTCAAGAGCAAAAATTGCGTTTTCCTCTGAAACATACACTCGAATAGTAACAGTTAAATATCTATCTTTATATCCTCCGCCTTGATATTGGCGAGTTTCTGATCCTGCACTAACATGTACTGCAGGAAAATCCTCTACTTCGTCCCAAAATTTAAATCTTGGGAGTACGTTTCCGTATAAGTTTGTTCTATAAGGATAATTACCATTAATTAATTTAAATTTAGATCCGATGGCGTCTACAATAGCCATTCTTCTGGAACTATAATCTCTTGCGGCCATTATACTCTCCTAGTATAGAATCTTCCAGCTAAATACTCTGAAGCTATTTCTCTCAGAGATCTATCTATTACCTTTCTTGGGTCTCTATCTGAAGTAGCCCAAGGCGTTCTGCCTGCACCAGGTTCAAAAATTTGATAAGGATTTTTATCGTAAGTGTAGCCTATACTGGCAAAACCTTTCTTAGTATCAATTATGTCAGTAACTTTAGTGCTGCTAGCAAATCTTCCTGAAGTATTTGTTAACCCTGGAGGTCCCATATTTCTTCTTACAGCATCAGGAAGTTTAGCATTTAATAGTACCTGCAAAGATAAGTAATTAAGTCCTGCAGGTTTTGTTTCTTTAACTTTATGAGGTTTTAGTTTCCCTAAAGATAAACTAGCTGATACTTGGCTGCCTCTTATAGCAGAGGCAGGAGTAAGTCTTTTTGATTGTTTTTTATTTGAAGACTTCTTTATTTTAGTAGAGGTTGTCTTAACAGTAACTCTCTTGTCTTTCTTTATCCCTGACGCAAAGTTTTTAATAACCTGCTTTTTTAATTTAGTGACTCTACTATCACTACCTTCAAACTCCTGCAGATTATCTTTTAAGTTTACTAAAGCTTGTCTCACTACCTTTAGAAACTCTGCTTTAATAGCTTTTTCTTCTCTTGTATCTCTATTTACTGCGGAAGATTCTAAACTTACCTCAACAATATCTCTCTCTTCTGAGTCTTTTTTGATAATACTCAATTCTAAGCCCAATATCTTTAAATCATTAGGAGTAAGTTGACCTGCTAATGTTTTTTTATTGGTAAGAGCTTTATATAAGTTCTCATTAGCTATCCGAACCTGCTCAGTAGCAATCTCTGAGCCTTCTCTATGTCCTAAGTCTAGAAAATCAGTATTCTTCCTATTTATCTTTTTATACTTTTTATCAAGAGTTTTATAGTGGTTGTTTAATTTTGTAATACCTCTAGCTACGGCGTTTTTGTAAAATTCTTTAAGAGAATTAAAATAATCAAGAGATACAAAAGTCGTCTTTTTATCTACTTGACGATAGCCTCCTACACTTTCCGTAATTTTAATAACAAAAGATACGGGTGATCCTGTAACACTTCCAGCTTTTAATTCAGTAACTGCCTTTCTATATGTTTCTTCTGATATATCTTTTGATATGTCTTCTATAATAGTCACTACAGTTTCATCTATAGGATATTGTTTAGCCTGTAATTCTTGTGCTATCTGTGATATGTTATCTGCTATAGACATAGAAAAACTATGAACTTTTTGTTTATTCATATGTTTTCGTATTCTTTTGGCCGCGGGTTTGCTCGCTAATTCTTTTTCTATCTTATTAAGAAGCATTGTTACGGATCGAGTACTCATGCTACTCTATACATGTCTAAGACTCTACGAATATGGTCGGGGAAACCCGGATCATTTCGTATAGCAGAAGACCCGGCACCCTCACGAGTTGCTGAACCAATGCTTTGTCTGTCCTTCCACTCATCTTTGTGGTAATATGTAATAATATCTGCTACAGCTAGTTGCAAATCTGTAGGGATAGCTGTATATCCGGCTAAATAGGTTACTTTGACTGACCCTACACCACGAGGCCAATTTTTATATTTTCCGCTTTCCTGTGTTCTAAATACAGAGTCAGAAACTTGATCTAAATACCACGAGTACTCAGGCGGAGTTCCTCCACCGTTAGTAAATAATTCTGTGTAGGCAGTAGATTGTCCTACTCTTTCATATACATTAGTAATACTAATCACTGGACTGTACTTTAGTTGGACAGTATACGTATCCCACTGAACATCAAAAAATTCAGTATACCCTGGGCTACTAGCATAGGTGTCAAACTCACTGTTGCAATAGGTTCGGACAAGCTTACTTACACTCGTAATTAGCGTCTCGAACTTTTCGTCAAACTGTGTAGAGTTTATCCCTTCCAGTAGTTTATAATCGTCTAATGTAATTAAATCAGCCATTTCTTTCCTAAAAAGGCTTGGGAAGCCCGAAGGCTTCCCATCCTAAACATCTTACCAAGCGTGAGCAACAACTTGGCCTGCATCAGCAAACATGACATCAAAGCCACGACGCTGAGTAGCAACCAGTACTCGACGCTGATTTTCAACATCGTAGTCTGATTCAACAGTTACACCACGTAATACTGGTACAAGGAAGTTACGAGTATTGACAGCAACACCCCAAACCTTGTTAGCAGTTTTACCAGCAGTAAACTCGTCACAAACGATAATGGGTGAGCCATAAGCCTGACCAATTTCGCCTGAAATCTTAGTAGCGCGATCGCCACCAACCAAGTTTACATCTTGGAATTCAGCATCATCAAGCAAATCGTAGTATGCATCTAAAGATACAACATAAACTACGTCTGAAGGACGACGACCGTATTTACCCATTGCTTGACGCATATTCAACAAAGCAGCAGTAGTAGCAGTAACACTAGCTGCACCAGCAGAAGCACCACTATCAAGCTTCTTGCTAGCAGCAATAGCCTGCTGGATAAGACCAGTTTGGCCCCCAGAGTTTACTACTTCAGCAGTATGACCAGCTTGAAGAATTGAATGCTCAATAGCGCGTGCATGAGCACGTACCATAGCTTCACGAATCAAAGGAAGAATAGGCATAATTGCATCTTCTTCAGTTTCATTAGCCATGAAAGACTTAGAAACCAACTTTTCTACGGTCAAGACTTTGCTACCTAAGCCAATACCAGCGTTAGCGCCGGGAGAAGCTTCATCACGATCGCCTAAGTTACCCTTGAAGGCAGAACCTGCGCCGGTGCCGGCAGCATTGCTACCAAGCCACTCTGCATAACCTGCATCAGGCATAGTTGGGATAACCATAGAAGCAGCATTCATCTGAATCTTACGGAAAAGAGGGTCAAGAACGAGTTCAAGCTCAATATCGCGCTGAATAGCGGTAGATACTGTTGACTCAAAGTCCGCAGTAGTAGAAGTAGGAACAGTTACACCAGAGCTGGCATTAACTTTTTCCATGATAGAACGACCAAAACGAGTGTCCATACCTTTATTAGTAACTACACCCAAAACGTGTGCATTTACCATATCTTCTTCTGACAATTCAGACTTTTGGCTAGCGCGGTCTGAGAAGACTCGCTTGCTCTGCTGAATTTTTTCAATTTCAGCGGCTTTTTCTTTCAGTTCATTTTGCAATGAACCAATAATTTCTGCATGGTCAGCGTCTTTAGCACTCATTTTTGCTTCGACGTCAGCCATTAAACGTTCTGCACCACTAGATACAGCGGTTGCAATTTGAGCTTCTTGTGCAGACTTCTGAGCTTCGGCTTCGGCAGCAGCTTTTTGTTCTGCTTCCAATCGCGTTTTCTCTTCTGACTTGCGTTCAGCTTCTTTCATTGCCATTGCAGTTGCGGTCTTTTCGACAGCAGCAGCCACAATCGCATCAATATCGATATCACTCATAGTTTTCTCCTGTGCTTCGACTTTATCAGAGTCGGTAGGCATTGATTCGTTAACGGAATCTAGATGTTTTTCAGTTTCCTGAAGTTTATTAGATTCTGTTAAGGAATCTACTGTTTTGAAAGATTTCTTGAAGTCTTCATATTCTGAATCAGAGTTAAAAGACTTAGCAAGAGAAAAGGTAGCAGCTTGGTTAGCAGGAACCGTAACTACGGAAACCTCCAATAACTCTGCGTCCTTAATCTTATATCCATCGGTTTCGGTCATATACTCCGCATCCTTGACTCGAAACCCGACTGAAAAAGCTCCAAGGACGCCTTCTTTAATTAACTCTCCTACATGTCCAGCAGATTTAGCAATTTTTGCTTTTAGCTGCAGACCATTGTCGTTAGTACCAAGCGAAATTGCTCGGCCAATCGGCTGGTTGTAGTCGTGATTAAAAAGAATAACTGGATTGTTTAAATAGTTTTGAAGTCCGCCCTTTGTCCAGGCTTCAGATTCAATAATATCTCCAACTCGGTCAGTACTATTAGTACTGGCCATACCTGTGATATGGAGATCATCCCCATCTTCATAGGCTTTAAAAGTGGAGCCAATATGAAAAATTTTATTCAATTGATTCTCCTTTTATAGATTTTAATTTCTCCAGAGGAGAAAGGTCATCTTCTGAAGCCGGCTCAAGAACGGGCTTTTTCATTGGTTTAGGTTCTTCAACAGGCTTACTGCCAATTGAGTTCCAATCTGCAGGATACATCTGTGCAGCAGTTTTAACGATAGAGTTATAACCCCTACCTCTAAAATATCTTGTTAAAAGTCTTGGATTGATAGGCCATACGTCTGGTCCTAGCTTATAATATTCACTTCTAGAGGGCACACGTCCCTGCTCATGAAAGAAATCAATCATAACCTTTAATACTTCGGATTTTGTCATTTAAGTTTCCTCTTGCTCTTGTGGCCTTCCGCCTTCTGCGGGATTTGAAGCTGAGCCTGCAATGTTGGCAGGAACACGTATTTCTCCAGCGCCAAAAACCTCGTCGTAGTTTAAAGCTTCTCTTGCTTCGTTGGGTGTAATAATCCCTGCATTTACTAGTGTAGAATAATAGGCTGCTGAGTCTCTTAGCTCTGGCTGAAGTGCAGGAATGTTACTAATGTCTGGAGTAATTTGATAGCCGAAAAACCTTTCGAGAGCTTTGTTTACCTTCTCTATGATAGGCAGAATAGTTTCTAAATAATACATTCTGTGGTTAGGACGAATATTGGCATTATTACCAGAGTCTAACATAATTGGCGGTACGCCAAGTACTTTTAATACTTCTTTGTTTGCGGAGTCAATAGACGATTCGAAGTCTAGCTCACGAAAATTAATATTTGAAATTGAGTCTAACTCCATTCCGCCGTCCAGCACCAATGGGCGTCTACCGCCACCATCCGGTCTATACCGCGTGACCCAAGATTGAATCATTCTCTCTTTATTTTTCTCACTAATGACAGAGGGAGACTTAATTACCAAACCTGGCACAGCGCCATTCTTAAAGAAATTGTCCTGAAATTCACGCATACGTGTGAGCTGAGACATGCTTCGTTGAGCTGCCCTTAAACGACTAGTACCACGATAGATGCTATGAAAACTATTTTCTTTAACATGAATGATTTCATCAGGAGTATAGTCTATACTTGTCTGAAAAGTATAGCCTTGTACGTAGGTTCTTTTATCTGGCTCAATGTCCATGTAATTAGCGGGGAGATGATACAGAGAAACTCCGTCAAAGTATATAAAGATATTTCCATCTAGTATATAGTCGATTATGAGGTTTCGCTTAAAAGTAGAAACGTCTTGAAAAGGGTTAGGCTCTTTGTTTAACAATAAGTCAACACGAGAACGCCTTATACCTTTGGTTACTGAATTCAATCCTTGAATTGGTTCACCTACTCGCAACGGAATTTCAGCTGCATCATCTACAATCATATTTACGGCGCGGTTCACAACTTCGAGGTACTCGTAGTACGCTTTATAGTTATGTACGATTTCTCTAGAAGCAATAGGGCCCGAGCCTTCGAGACTTACTACAATCTCTTCTTGCGCGGGATTTAACTTTTCCTGTTTCCAGAAATCATACCAAGCCATATTTTTCTCGTTGTATTTCTACCCAGCGCTTCTGCTTTTCTGCAGTGTGAAGCGGGGGGTTTCTTCCGTAAATGGAATGTAGTTTCAGATGATGATCGTGACATAGGGTGACTGTTTCAGTGTAAAGTTCAGCCCAGTTATCATCTATAAATTCGTCTCTCCAGATTATTAAATACTCATCTGTGTAGTGGTCTGGACGAAGCTTTTGCTTCTCACTCAACCATTTACGCAGTAGAGGAGCTAGAGTATGGAAATGGTGAAAGTCTAACTTTATCTTGACGCCGCATATCCGACATTCAGAACCTTTCTCGTATTTCGATTTTGCCCTATCTCTTATGTATTTTACTGGGTCTCTTTTTAATTCTACCATCTAATTTTAATCATTATAGCTATAGGTCAGTTGAAAGTCAAGAATTATTTTTTTCTCGGCTTTAGAATGTTGGAGCGTTCTCTTCAAAACTATAGAGTGCGTATCTCAACGCGTCTGCCATGTGAGAAGAGGAATCGTGAACGGGCTTCTCTCGAATCAAGTTGGGATTCGGGTCCCATCTATACATGTCTAGTGAGCGCAATGTTTCGGTGCAGCTCGAGTCTACGATAAGACGATCGTTATCAATAAGACTTGCCACATGACCAATCCCGTCAACCACCGATTTCTTGGCGTTGATAGTAGAAATGTCATACTGCTGTGCAAGATCGAATCTTGTCTGTGCGGCGGCGGCATCGATAAAACAATAGTCGACCTCTCTTCTTTCAATAATTTCACCAAGGAAGCCAGCATGTTCCTCTGTCGTGCGTTCTGCCGCATAATACTCTTCCATTAAATAATATTTGTGTCCGTCATATGCGATACAACAAAATGCTGTGGGGTCTTTAAAACCTACGTCAAGCCCCGAGATAATATCGCAGCCTGTAAAATCCATTTCTGATAAGTCTTGAACGCACTCATCATAGTTAAGTGTCCAAATCTGCCCTTCAAACACATTAAAGTCTGCTTCGTATTCCTGAGCAAATTCTGCGGTTGACATAGAACGTCGTGCTTCCGCAATATCAGTTTCTGAAGCTCTTGGGTTATCGTGCCAAGTTGCTTTAATGCTTACCCACTCCTCAAAATCATCGGTGAACCCACGATTAAAAAAGCGACTAAACCAATTATTCCTTCCACGAGGAGTACTAATAAAGAGAGCTTTAGATCCCGGCTTATCGAGTGTTGGCCTGATAGCAACATTAAACGCTGTCTCTCCATCTGCCAATGCGGCCTCATCAAAGAGAACAAAGTCATAGCTCCTCCCTACAACAGAATCAATCTGATTTACAGACCCTAGTCTAACAGTAGACCCGTTTGTTAATTCAATTACACGATCTTTCGCGTTATCTCGTGCTACTTCTAAATCAAAATGCTTTATTAAATTGCGTTGTAAATCGAATGAAATGTTAGAAAGATTGTAGTTAGGACTAACAATAAGTACATGACATCCAGGAACGAGGGCGACGCATTGGGCGATAATATTTCCAATATAGGTCTTCCCTTGACGACGACTAAGAGCGCCAACAATGAAACGATACTTATCTGAATTAATAGCATTTATTAAGGCCACCTGAGAAGGAATTGCCTCTATACCTAGCAATTCCAGATATTGTTCAATCGGTACTTTTAAAAACTTACCCGGTAATATTTTGTCGAGAACTATGTCTCGTCTGCTGACTTCCATTCTTCTTCACACTCGCAAGGGTCACATTCACATTCTTCACAAGAAGATTCGCCTCTCAATTTCTCTAAAGGGCTCCAAGTAGTTTTCTCAACAGGAGCTTCTTTCATTACTGCTTGGTGAATTCCTGCGGCTTTTAGCGCTTCTTCTTCTGTAGCATATTTTGCTGATGAGCCAGCTACTTTCCACATATTGCCTTTTTTAAAAATCATAGTACATTTCCTGATGCCAATAATCCTGCTAAAAAGAGGATAAGGGCTCCGCCTACTGTCCAGACGAGTTTATGAAGTTTATCGATGGATTGCTGCATTTCTTTATATCGAATACGGCTATCTTCCGAAGCTTTCTTTACTTCATTAAATATAGTTTTCCATCGTTCTTCACAAACTGCTTCGTGGGTACGAAAGTCTGTAAGAAGGTCATTCTGTTGCTGGGTTTCCAAGTAGTTTCTCCATTAACTTTCCATAGTTACCTTCGCCGAATGGAGAATTGATTTGCACATTTTGCTGTTTAATATTTGTAGTAGCTTTTGCTTCTTTCGTATGGTCAACAGTTATTTTATGCGCGAGTGCAATTATATCAACAAGGTCTTTACTGGAATACTGCTCAGAGTCCCTAGCTTCTTGAAGTTTGTTTTCAATTACTTCGTCAAGTAGCTCTGCGAGTCTGAAACGATTGCGATATCCTTGGTCCAAGTAGACCGAATTGATGTAGTCTTTTACGTCACTTTTTTCTAGCACTTCGTAAACTTTGTCAGGAGTAACGCCTAGGCTGCTTGCAGCAGTGAGCGCAGACCCCGTGGACAAATATGCATTTGCCACTTCGAGATTTTCTGGTGCCATCTTTATGAGTTTCATGAGTCAATTGTATTACGTTGAGACCGAAAAGTCAAGATTTATTTTTAAGAGGGTTCTGTTGGCCAGGAAACATTCTCTGGGTCATCTAAGTCTGCGGGAAGATTCGCCATTATATCTCGAAGGGATTGGCGATAAGTACGCCACTCTGCTTTTTTCTCGTCCGAGAGAGGCGCATCTACTGCTTGAGTCCAGTCAGACATTCCTAGTTTAAAATTTCGTAAGTTTCTTGTTTCAGAAATAATGATACTAGAGAATAAGTCCCAGGATTCAGTATCAGAATTCCAAGTTTGATACTGGGTGGGTGGTCCTCTATATACCCAGGAATCATTTTTTCTCCAGTAATTAGCTAAAAACTGAGCGGGATTATTAAATCCTATATCGCTCAATACGCTTTGTTGAAGATAGTGAACAGTTTCATTATCGTCTGTGATATATCCTTCTTCAGGAGATTCTGCGTTCCAAGATTGAATGTGAGAGATAGTACCATTAGTACGTACCCAAACTATATAAGAAATTATCATTTTTTATCCTTTTCTTTTAATTAAAAAAATTGAAGAGCTGTTAGAGCTTCCTAGCCAATAATAAGCGTTGGGAGGAACATATTGTTGAAAGGTGTTTGCCATATAAATTTTATTGTTATTGATATCATAGTAAGGAAGCTCTTTATAATAGCCACCCTGCAGCGTTGCACCATACCTAGAGTTAGTCATACTTACCCAGACGCTTGAAGCACCCGGCGCACTATATATTAGAGCTAAATTAGTTGGGGGGCTAGTGGGGTCTCCAAAACTACCTACAGTATTTGGACTTAGTATATCTATAATACTTTGGCCTTGTGAATAATTGGAAGAATATAAACGCGTAGTGCCGTTCGTGTCAAAAACACGAATACCATAAGTTCCTGCGGAATTTTCTGCAACTTGAGAAGTTCTAGTAGCTTTAAGATAGTTTATAGTAGCCCCCGTAAGATTTGTAAATCTTTCAATACCTCCCGCGCCTCCTCCAACAGTTACGTCTCCTTTACACCAACCCGGAGTAGTCCTATTTACCATAAAAATTTCTTTTGTGTTATCAAAGTCGACCGTTCCGTTATTTACTACGGTTCCTGAAGTTACTACTGAAATAGTCTCCTGGGAAGTAGAAAACTGTAAATTTCCGTTCGAATTAAAAGTTTCTATTCCATAAGACATAAGTTAATACCTCACATTAAAGTAGGGAGCGGAAATGGTTTGACTTGCCGTATAGCTCCTATAAGTAACTGTATAAGAATTAGTTCCTCTATTAATTACAAAACTTGTTAAACCAAATTGGGCTGTAGGAATATTTCCTGATATCCATACCTCAAATTCATCATCATTTGTAGTAGTCATTCCAGTAAAACTAATAGCGGAGGAGGTTCCTTCATACTGAGGTACTTGTCCTCCAACATTAGTGGTTCCGGTAGTAACACTAAAACTTCCTCTAGAAACAATTCCACTTACTCTATCTGATATATCTAGTGTGAGATTTCCTGAAGCATTAAAAACCTGAGTCCCATAAACACTTGCTGAATAAGAGCCTACAAAGTGGCTTGCGGAGTCATAGGCTCCTGCTGTGTTCGTACTTTGTGATGCCCAATAATATCTTGTTGTGTTCCTAGGGTGAGAGAAAGTGTTTCCCGGTCCCCATTCGCTAGGAGGCACCGAATTAGTGGGGGTTTGAGCATATTGAAGAGTTCCGCCACTTCCGGGACTTATTAGATTTACAGTTGCTGTAACATTGGCAGAGTTAGGATTATCATTGGTTACATTTTGTATTACTGGAGGCACTATACCAGAGCCAGACTGTTGAGTTACTGTTATTGAAGTACCTGTTGTTAGGTAAGTATCGTCTCCTCCAGCCCCCTCTGGTCTTCTTCCAAAAATTGTATAAAGTTCAGAGCCCCCAGACGGTACATCTGTAACTGTAATACCACCATTTCCTGTTCTAGATTCATGCTGAGTCCCTGCAGAATCTCTAACCTGATATTGATCATTACTATTCCCTGATTGTACAGTAACAACAAAACTTGTATCTGAAGATCCTATAGTTAAAGAAGAGCCCTCGGCTAAACTAATCCCTAAATCTGGAGTTAAGTAAGGAGGTGTACCGGGTGCTGCTGCGCTAGTGGCTGTTAGGCCATTAGCTCCTGTTGATCGCACATAGTAATTAGCTGCTGTCCCTCTTACAGCTGCAAAGGTGTTGCCCGCAACATAAGTACCACCATTACTATACGCTAAAGAATCAGCCCCTGTAGTATTTGAAGCTGTTACAGTTGCTGTTACGTCATTATCATCAGGATTATCAAACGCTACACTTGCTGTAGGTGTTTGAGGATAGACTTCTACTTCAAAGGTAGTACCAGTATCATCAAAGGCGTTATCACCTCCTACAGCTAGAGGTCTTCTAACGTATACTCTAAATGTTGCTGCGCCTCCAGCCGCTACGCCATGAGTAATTGTTATATTACCGTTACCAGTTCTACTACCGTAATTAACAGTGCCTGTATTATTATATACAAAATACTGATCGGAGGCATTACCCCCTGCTATAGCGACTGCATGTGTGGTACTTCCATAAGCTAAATCAGGGCTAGCAATGGCAGTAATAGCAGCATCTGGAGCTATATAACCTACAGTGTGGTCTACAAAGTCAACTTGAGAGATAAGTCCATTAGACCCCCTACTTCTTGCATAGTAGGTTACTGTTGTCCCCCTAGCCTGTGCATATGTCGTGGTAGCACTATAACTAGTTTTAGCGTACTCTATTGTACCGCCCTGTCCGCCAGTAGCTGAAAGAGTTGCGGTTACAGAAGCTGCTGATGGGTTATCATTAGAAACGCTAAGAACAACATTGTTTGGATAGACTTCTACTTCAAAGGTAGTACCAGTATCATCAAAGGCGTTATCGCCACCTACAGCTATAGGTCTACGAGCGTATACTCTAAATGTTGCTGCGCCTCCAGCTGCTACGCCATGAGTAATTGTTATATTACCGTTACCAGTTCTACCGCCATAGCTAACGGTACCTGCATTATTATATACGTAATACTGGTCTATAGAGCTACCACCAGCTATAGCGACTACATGCGTAGTACTTCCATAAGCTAAATCAGGGCTAGCAATTGCACTAATAGCAGCGTCTGGAGCATTGTATCCCGGAGTAAAAGAACCACTAGCGGTATCTGAAACTACTGTAGCGTTTGTTCGTGCATATAACGTATATGCTGTTCCTCTTTTAGATGCTTGTGCAAAACTACTTCCATTAGTCCAATTAACATTATCGGTACTATACTGTAGAGTTCCTCCATCCCCATTACTGATAGTCCAATTAATTGTAACGTCATCATCGTTAGGATTGGAAGCTAAAGCAGCACTAATTGAAGGTGTCTGAGCTTTTCTAGAAATTGTATAAGTTCTAGAAGTATCGTAATAACTATTATCGCCATTATTAGCAGTAGGTCTTCTTGCATATACTCTAAAAGTGGTTTGATTGCCTGGCGCTATATTATCGTCGGCTACCTCTAGAGTGCCGTTTCCTATCTCTGTACCATAAACAGGAGTTGTAGTCCCATTTACTACTACATCGTAATAACTATTATTATCGGCGGCTCCTCCAATGGTAATACTATGTCCATTATCTGAGCCTGCCGCATAAGCGAGAGTTTGATTGCCTATAGCATTAATAGCTGCATCTGGAGGTAACGGCTGAGAGGTATCATTTACAGCAACTGTTGTTGTTGCTACAAGACTTGTTCTCGCAGAATTATCATATACATTAACGGTATAGTTATAAGGTCCTGTGCCAGCAGCATCATCATCTGTATAATCTACATTAGGAGTAAAATTAAAACCACCAATATTATACGCAGGAACTCCTTTGGTTGCAGTATTGTATGAAGTTGTTCCGCTACCTGTAGAGGCATTTACATCAGTAGGACTAACGCTCCACCAGAAATTTTCGTCCTGTCCTAAAGGAGCGTTAATGCTCATTCCGATTAGATCGCCTTCATTCGGAGTTCCGCTAGGGCTACCTTTACTTACAAACCAACCTGTACCCCCTCCGCTACTACTATTTGTCGTAGTAAAAGTGTCTGAAGTTCCTCCCGCCGTAAGACTAGTAGAAGTTACTGTGCCGTTGCCTGTCTTTGCAACATGAGAAACATAAAACTCATCTCCGTTAGCGCCAGTAGTATTTGCAGCATTTGCAACTAAAGTTCCGTTTTTGTAGTACCCATAAGTTGAGGCGTCGGAAGAAATACTTACAGTAACACTTTGTCCAGTGTCTAACCCTGCTAACGTAATAGTATTTGAATTATAAGAAGTTCCTGAGGTCGTACTTGCGGTATCGCCTAAATCGAACGCAGAGGGGGAGCCGGCAGCTTTAGTAGTAGTACTAATAGTATCTGTTTTTGCGGGACTTCCAATACTGAATGTGGCGCTTCGTGCAGTAGAGTAGCTGCTTGAAGCTGTCATTTTTAAATGTACATACTGATTGTTGGAAACACTTACAGAGCTTGTTCCCCAACCACTAGTAGGGGTTGTGGCACTACTTGTAACTTGCCACTCAAAACCTGAAGCACCACTAGTTTTTGAAAAAGTTACGGCCTGGTTTATTCCAGTAATTT
>ERZ651776.4001-NODE-4001-length-14004-cov-4.782724_pt1 | contig 14004 bp, 15 predicted proteins | sample MGYA00514761_ERZ651776 | MGnify/ENA metagenome assembly ERZ651776 | reverse complement strand
GTCACAATTATTTCTTTGATGAGAAGAGATATTGAGGATTAAATGGCGTGATTCTGAGCTTTGAGAAAGGATAGGAACACAGAAATGAGATTCTAAAGGGTGTTTGTGCAGCAAGCTGTGTAGGGAGGGACAACGATAATTTACCCCCCTTCTTTTATTCTTCGTCCAAACTTCGCCCAATTTCGCGAAATGATTGAATCGACCCAGGCTGTTATCGACCCTCCCGCCGCCAATGAAAACAGGGACAACGACGATAACAATGTTTCTATCACCCAACCCACACAACCACAGACAACCAATTCGGTTCCCGCGGAGGATATCGCCGAATTGACTCCAATGGCAGAGGAATGCGATGACGAGCCCTCATCAGAAGCGGAACTGGAGGAGAAGGGATGGGAAAAAGATGTTGAGAACCTTCCTGCTCAGCGTGAACGCAAGGCAGTGGACACCCTTGTACCTGAGGAACAAAAAAATGAGGTTTGGACCCCTCCGAAGGGGGACGGCGAAGAGATTGGCTCTATGGAGACTGTGATGGAGAATCTCCGAGCTGAGAAACTTGACAAAGGGCAGTTGAAAAATGTGCACACACTTATGTACAAGCGCGCCGGAAAGAAAAATCAGTTAAGGAAAAACATTGCCTTGTTCACAGGCTTTGACGTTTCTGAGAAGGAACGGTTTACAAACAAGTGCATGTCTTTGGATTTGAAGATCATCAAGCACATCATGGATCTATTTGATATTGACCGATCTTCTAAAACCGGCGGAGTTAAGAAAGACGAATTGATCCAGCGCATGTTCACCTGGTTTCAGTGCCCAAAGGAGGAGCTGACCGCTCACTACGGAAAGAAGAAACGCAAGAAGGCTCCTGCTCAAACAAAGAAGCGAAAGCCATCCAAGAAAGCCAAGGTTGACAACGCTTCAGATGACGAAAGCGACGACGGCAGCGGAACACCGAGCAATTCCGAGCTGAAGAAGTGGATGGACATGTACATCCAGTGCGTCAATCTGGACGAGACGACGGTGGGAATGTTTGTCACAGCTGCAAGCAGCAAATTCGGTGTTGACCTTTCCGAGAAGAAACCTCTACTTAAACAACTGTTGGCAGACGCGCTGTGAAAAGACGAGAGATTACATATTAACAATTGATAATAGCTTGGTGGGTAGTTTTGGTTTCCTTATCTTCCCGGGCATAATTAATTTATTTGTCCTTATCATAATCATCGAAAAAGTCAGCCGCTGATGTCTTTTCTTTTTCCTCTTTTTTCTCTTCTTTTTCCACTTTTTCTGCTTCAATGCTGTACCTCGGCTTCGCATCGAAGGGATTTTTGGTAAAAGGGTTCGGGGATGCCACTGCTGCAGCTGTTGTTGTGGCTACTACTGGCTTCACGGTGTTGAAAGGATTAGGGCTCCCACTCCCGAAAGTCACCTTGCTGCTGGAAGCACTGGTACCAAAGAGCGGCTTCTCTGCCTTGACAGCGGCAGCAGCGGCGGTTGTAGCAGCTTTCACAGATTTTAGACGGGTAACTTCGCCCGTCGCACACTCAAGCTCATCGGCCATATCCTCAAGCTCCTCTTTCAATGCGGCGATTGCGGCATCTTTGGCCTTCACCGTATCGAGATTGCTCTTGCTTTTTGCTAAAAGAGATTTCTTGAGGGCAGTCATCTCGGCCTTAAGCAAATCAACATCTTCACCTTTTGTGTCCACAGCGCTCATCTTCTGTTTTAGACTCGTTTCAAGCTCGCTAATACGAGCGTCTTTTGTCGAGCTTGCGATTGTACTACTTGCACCCTCCGACTTGAGGGTGTTAATATCATTCTTGAGGGCACTGATATTTTGATTCGCTGATTCAAGAGTATTTTGTGCTCTTTTCAGCTCTTCTGTTAGACTCTCGACGGCCACGTTACTGCTCTTGGCGGCCTCGGCACTCTTGGCGATCTGGATCTGGGACTTCTTAAGCTCGATTCGAATGTTCTTCGCTTCCAACTCGGCCCCCTTCAACAACTCGTTATTTGCCTCAACATTCTCGGCAACGTGCGTTTTAAGAGCAGCTATCTCTTGATTCTTTGCGTTGTTGTTGCTGTTGCTGTTCTCTAAGTCGAGCTTCAATTTCTGGATTACCTCCCGACCTTTGATTACCTCTTCCTCGGCACCCTTCAATTCATCCTTAGCTTCTTCGAGCTCGCTCTTCAAAGAGCTAATTTCTGCCCCATTTCCACCATTGTTACCGCTTTTGGCCCCTTCGAGAGCCTTCTTCAGCTCGGCTATTTCCTTCGCCCCTTCCTTCAACGCGAAGCTATTTTTCACGGCCTCGACTTTCACCTTCTTGAGTTCTATCCTGCTCATCTTGACTTCTTCCTTGGCTCCTTTTAATTCTTCTTGCACCTCTGCCAATTCACCTTTAATAGACGTGATTATTACCTTCCCTTCAGCATTATCACTGCTATTTTTCTTGGCTATCTCAAGCTGCAATCTTTTCGACTCGAGTTGCGCCTTCTTAAGTTCCTCCTCGGCCGTAGTAAGCGCCAGCTTCGTTTCCTCGACCTTTGCAGTAGCATCCGACGCAGCCTTTACACTCTCGGTGAGCTTTTCTGAATTCGAGGCAAGCGAAGCATTCAGTTTTGAGATTTCATTCTTTTGAGACGAAGACGAGACCTTGAGAGATTTGACCAGATGCTCAGCCGTCTTAATCTTCTCCCTTACACTCTTCACTTCCGTTTCTGCCGCCTCCAATTCTTCTTTGAGCTCCTCAGCCTGCTCACGTGCTTTATCACCCTCAGTAGCCTTCTCCGTCAGCGTTTCCATCCTTTCCTCCATTTCCTTGAGCTCTCCCCTCAGTCTCTTTCCCTCCCCCTCCCCTATCATCTTCTTTTTCTCTTCCCTAAGTTTCGTCACAGTCCCAATCAGCTCATCTCGCTTGTTCTTCGCCCTCTCAGCGACCTCTCGGCTCTTCGCCTCCCCGAGTCTCGCCTTCTCCACAGCCAACAGCAAAGCCTCTTTCTCCTCTTTCGATTTTTTTTGAGTTTCCTCTTGGAGACGTTTCAGAGTTGCAATCTCTCTCTCGTCACTTGCGCGGCTAGTCAAAATCTGCACGCAGCAATTTTTGCACAAACACGTCAGTATACAAGGAAGATGTGAGCGTATGACGAGGACGAGGTCAATAAAAGGGCAAACGACACAAAAGATGACACAAAAACAACCGGGAGCAAGCATCATTTGCACTCTTAACTCACCTCTTCCATTTTAACCTTCTCCTCAGCGATCTGTCGTCTCAACTTCTCCACTAAGTCATCTGTCGATGCTTTCGGTGTGTTCATGGGAGTATTCTGTGGGGGTGGGGGCGGAGACTGGACATTTCTTTTTCTCTTCTTGTTTGATGCGGTGAGGGCGTTTTCTAATTCCTTTATTTTCACCTCCTTAGAGCGGAGTTCTGAACGCAGTCTCTCCCGATCTTGCTCCGCCTCGACACCAAGAAAAGAAGTTGCAACTGCACTCACAGTCGCATTGTCAGCCGAAGAGGCGACCCCAGGTGGAGGAGGCAAGGGGGAAATTGAACCACGAGGCGTTGTTCCATGAGCAGCCAAACGACTGCTGGTTCCAAAATTGCCGGAGGATTGCAAGTTGACCGGGGAGTGATTACTCGCTTGGGCCGTGTTGCGAACGGGAGATTTTGCCGGGATTGTCACAGAAAGTTCCGAGAAAGAGGGAGCTCTATTAACATCATCATTGTCTTCACCTTGGGTTGCGGTGGAGTCAGTGGTTCCAAGAGATGCAAACTTCTTCTCCTCGAAGATCTTCTCCTGCTCCGCAAGGTGGGAGCGCAGAGAATTCAGCAATGCTGAAAACGATGTAGAAGACGTAGTGTCGTAGTCGTCGTCCCCGTGCTCTGCCATTGTATTTTTGAGTGTAAATCCGCCGAGTGCAGGTTTTTTTGGACTCTCAGTCGTCGTCTACAACAATCTCACTGTGGCGAGAGAAAAATTGCGTGTAATCGGAACGATTTCCTGACAGATTGGGTGGCTTGGCTTGGCAGCGGTCCGCGGCCAGCGGCACACCCAGAAAAATAATGAAAAATAAAATACCTTGAAGAAAAAAGAAAAAAAACCAAATATATGGAAGTTTGTTCGAAAAGAGGGCTTATCCACTACTGTTGTGCATTTAGACCCGCAGCCTCCATAACCTTTTGCATCCCACTTCCCAAATATTGGGCAATTAGTGGGTCGTTCTGGTGCTGTGCCATGGCCATTTGGAGCTTTATATATCCTCCCTCAGTATTGCCGAAATTACTCATGTCCAAAATTGTTTCATCGCCTCCTAGGTAAACATTGTTGATCAGATACTCCTGGACCAGAGTGTGCTTGTTTTTAAGGTCCAAGAGAACTTGTTGTTGGTCACTGCTGTCTGCTGGGGATGGATTTTCACTTGAGTGTTTTTTGCTCGCGTCAGCAATCAAGGAGAGGAATGCCGAGTCATTCATTCGGCTCCCAATTTTATGCATTAACTAAGGGTTTTCAGATGGATAGGGTTAGACTGGTAATCGGGTTGAGCCGGGGATTCGCGTGCTTTCACATGCCAATGAACAACAAAAGAAAATGAAAGAAAAAACGGGCTCACCTCACGAGCAAAAATCAAATCAAGCTCCTTCTCGTCACCCTCCCACCCGACATTGAAAGCAGTCGCTAGAGATTTTCGCCAGACATCCCTACTGAGCACGCGAAGTTCCTCCTGCTCCCTTGGGTTGGCCTCACCCATCAATTGTGCCAATTGCATGTTATATTCCTGGAGACCCTTTTCACTGGGATGGTACCCAACACCAGCTAAGACGTGGACCTGACAGCCAAAGAAACTCTCCATCATCTTCTGCCAGCGGGGCACAAGAGTAGAGGTGTTGATTTCCCCTGAAGGGGAGGCATCCTTTGATATTGACTTTAGGATTGAGTTGGACATTCCATGGGTAAGGTAAAATTGAGTGCAGTTCATTACTCCGACGGCCATTGGATATGTCAACTTTGGGGTAGGAGGCACATGCTGGTGAGAGCTGCTAAAAGCGCGTCGAATGGGTCCGGCAAAAGAACGGACGGAGAGAGTCATATCCTCACAAGAAGTTTGAAGAAGAAAGAGGAGACTTTTGAAAATTAGCTACCGCGGCGAATTGTGAACAGGTCTGAGGTCTCTGCTTACGACTTAAAATTGATTTGATTGTATGTTTGAGGCAAAATAAACCGACTTGCTGCTGTGCTGCTCTCATTTTCTGCTCTCTCCTCAGCTTTATATTTTATTTGCGAGAAGCGATACAAAACCTCCTTCAGCATTCGAATCATATTAATCTTCCACGAGAGCGCAGAGATAAATTAGGCTCAAGCAAGCGTTTCTCTGCACAACCCTGTCAATTCTCGCATCATGGACAAGCTTCTAAACAATCTGCCCTCAATTCCGGTCCCATCACTCCCAACGATCCCCACCAATGATACTCCACTTCTCCCTGTAATTTCTGCCTTCACTTCCCAAATTTCTTCTGCAGCCCAAGCCGTGGATGATACGTTTAGTGCTAAGTCCGAGTCCTTCAATTCTCGGCTGCGACCGCTGGCGCGGCAGATGCGACCGCTGACAACTAAAATTCCTTCGATTAGGGACCAATACTCTGGTTTTGTGTCGATTGTAGCGGGAGGGTTGGTTGTCCCTGTGCGGGGGGCAGTAGCAGGTGCCGTTGTAGGGGGTGGTGTCTACGGGGCCTTGAGTTTGTGGAAGGAGGTGGATTCATGGGAAAATTAGGTTTTGGTTAGAAAGTGAGGAAAGAGACGTAACGTAAGACCTGTTTGTTGTGTGGCCACAAATCGTTTTTTTTAATTAATCTTTACATTTCAGCTTTTCTCTTCCCGCTGTGCACATCCACTGCCATTTGGCACCTTTCCTGCTCTGTTTCAGATCCTAAGAATTCTTCCACCCACTTGGGAACCTCCTCCCCAACATCTCCGCCGTCGATCCTATTCTCCCACCTGTTCCACAGCTTGGCCAAATAACAGTTGTCAAACTCAAAATGTTCATCATCCTTCCAATGCCCCGCCACACAATGGTACTTGCCATTCATCGGCCATGGGGTGAATTCTCCTAAAACGACGTCGCCTTCGGAGTCGATGAAGAGATCGACGCGCATGAACACTTTGAGGGCCTTCCCAAGTTTCTTGGCTACCTTGACCATATCTTCAAAGTGTGGGGGTTTGGGACCGTCATCGTTGCAAGCATTGTACCGGGAGAAGACGTCGTCAACGTCGGCGCGATTGAAACACCCCCACATATCCAAAGGCCTATATACATTGTATCGTAATTTGTCGGTCTTGGTGAGCATTGCAGCTAAAATGACTTTAAATACCCGACACTCACCACACCACCAAACAAAATTTCCAAACCCCCCCCACTCACCTCCACTTCTCGTCCATGAACCTGCAGCATTCTCTCTCCGTGCCCCTGTTAAACACAACCCCTATTCCCCCTACTGTATCATCTCCCATCATGTAGAACTTATAGTCATGCGGAATGGCATGGTCTGGTCCCCGAACCATCTCCTCAGCATAGACAGTCTTGGCGTTTGGCTTCAACACTTCCAAATCCTCAATCACATCATTCATCGACATTTTTTTCTTTCTCAGCAACTCCTCCCTGTTCACACCGTCAGGAAAAATGTACGTACCGAGTGTAGAAAAACCATCCTTGTTCTTCACGACGATCGCCTTGTCCTTGTTCTTGCCAACCTTGAAATTTTTCAGCCCTTGCGCACCCTCCCCAGAGCAAAAAACGACCCTGGGAACCTTGACGCCCATTGCTTTCGCAAAAATCCCTCCTCCCAGCTTATCATTGACCCAAAAAGACCAGGGCACACCCCACTTTCCGCCCTCTCCATGCAGAGTTTCAACCCAATACTTTTTTCTCTCCATGATTTTCTCGTTAAACCTCTCCCCTTGGTCACACTTATCTCTCCCTTGTATAAGAGGTCGACCCGGGTAAGGAGTCCCATCACCCATCTCTTTGTACTTGATGCTATCTAAATTGACTTTGACCTGTTCAAGAGCAAGTTCACGTCCGCGGAGCGTGTTCTCCATGAGGTGGCTCTCCGGCCAGGGATAATTTTCCCAGAAATAGGGCTTCCATTTTTCGTACAAGTCTTGCAAAGAACTGCCAGGGATGCGGGAGGACTCGACTTTTAGGAGGTACGAGGAAACGTCTCGGCCTGACGGAGTCAACACGTCAAAATGAAACGAAGTGCGAGTGTCGTAGGAAAGTGATGCTAGGACCGGAGGGTTTGGGGGAGGGGTAACATCATCCGATCCATCATCATCCGATCCATCGTCATTTGGTTTACTATACGAAGTTGAAGTGGTATCATTATCCGATCCATCGTCATTACGTTTACTCTTCAACTTCTGAATCCGTTCTAGCAGATCTTTGAAATGTTTATCTTTATCGTCTGTGCGGTATACTCGTGGGCGTTGACCACGACCCTTGAGGGGACCCGCCTTATTAGTGTTTCTCCCTATTCCCCTTCTACCACCTTTCCCCCCCACATCAGCATCCCTCTCTAAGCCAAAAAGGTTGTCCAAATGTCTGCCCGAGGCGATGAAGATGCGAAAATAAAAAACAAGCACCGCCGACATTACCAACACCAAGACATATTTTCTCGCAGAAGTGCCCATCTCTTTCCGACTTTCCTCAAAAACCAACTGGCATTACTACCCTAAAAGGAGAGCTGACCAGCAACAAGGGCTTAGTTTAGCTTAAATTGGTAAGCCAAAAGCTACTATAGTATAACTGTACGTCTTTGGTTTCCAGCTTTGAGAGGACTTAGAAGAAATAGTGACTTAGTTATTACCACGAACTTATCCGGAGATTTGCCCCTCTTTCTCTCCTTTCCGAAGATCGAAAACCAAAACAAACAAACACCAATTGTCGAAGGAGGAATGCAAGCTTTGGTTTTTGGGTTTCTTTCCCTTGGTTGAACGTGTTTTTTTTTTTCTTTTTTTTTTTCTGATCCTGCCTCAAGTTAGTTATTATTATTTTGCACACTTCACCTTCCGCTCGCTTTGTCCTTTTCTTTCCGAACCCTTTCTTTCTCCCCTCCTACTGTGTTAACAGGTCTTCCATCAGCATTTCTTCACCCAACTAGGACATGTTGGACATGTTTGATTTTAACATGTCGACCCCGCCTTCTTCCCACCGTTTCTTCGACAGAGCTTCCCTAAAGAAAAGATGGAAAGTCGTTTGCGCTTGGCTTCTGTTGATGGTCATCTCTCTTTTGCTGACATTCAAGGTGTGGAGAGGTGATTGGAGGGGGAGATTAGGTTGGATGTGGGGTAGCCTTTCCGCCTTTACTTCTGGCGCTGGTGGCTCCCAGATTCACAGCCGTAGAAGACAGAGCCATAAAGGGCACACCTCAAATTCTATCTACCCTGAAGGCTACTCGTCAACCCGCACCCGAGACTACCTCCTACCTTTCCTTGGCTCATCTCTGGTTACATGGGACGACGAAGAAGCTGCCTCAGCAGACGGAGCTGATTCTGCTTCTGCTGGCTTGGACTCATTTGGAGACCAAATCTTCATTGACATCTTGTGCTCTGAGGAATCAGGCATGGAAAATCTCTACCTCGAGATCCTTGATGCAACATTTAGGATGGGACTGGGAAAGTGGGAAGGTGGAGACGGAGAAATCGTTGTCAGGATTTTCGACGAGTCTGGGAACCCCATGGATTTCTTGGGATCTGGCGAAAGCGTTGTTGGAAACGCAGAACGAAGAGGGGACGGCGTGGTCATCATTTCCGACGAGCAAGGGCGACTACCCGAGGAATACGCATCAAAGAATAAAGGGAGGGAAAACAACGTTGTTCGATACGTAAAATACCGCCCCCCGCCCTCCTCGTCCTCCTCCCGAAATGTCGACGCCCTGGGCAAAGCGAAAGCATCCAAACCTTACCCCATACCATACTCTGCCTCACTCCTTGGTCTCTCCTCTTCTCTCCAGGACCAATTCGAGAGGGATATTAAAAGCTCAATGGCATCTGTTAACCTCCCCCCCCAGACGAATACTGAATGCTCCTTCTTACGTCCCTCTCTTGAACCGAAAAACACGCACCACTTCCCCTCCCGTCTTTGGTCTACGTTTATTTGCTCCGTTTCCTTGACCTTCCTCGATTACGCGGAGTGTACTGCGGCTGTCCAGTCCCTTCCGATGGAAAGCGACTGTGTAGCCGATCCCAGCGGAATCGGCAATGTCACGGCTACAATTTACCGGGAAGAGGTCAATATCGGTTGGAGGGAAGCGGGGCGAATGCTAGATCGATATGAGAGGACCATGGGCGACATCGGACCTACAAATCATGGTAGAGACGACCAAAACGAAGGCCCCCCCGACGGCAAATCCAACTCAGGCAGGAACGATTCCAACGATGACGGAAGTAAGACCAACGCCAACAACAAATCAAACAAGAAACAATCGCTTGTGAACACAGCACTAGATCGCGCACTTCTCGGTCTCTTCTCTCCCGTCCCTACCCCTTCATCACCTTCTTCCACTTCCTCTGATTTACGTTTTCAAACCGGTCCAAGGATTTATGAACGCGGATTCAGGGAAGTGCTATCCTCCATACTCTCCCCAAGGCCCCCCACCGATTCAAATCATTTTTCCCAAGGTTGGTGGGGATTCGCTCTCGGAGGGGGCAGCCCCGGAGAAAGTAGCTGGTCGACGCTCTCAATGACATCCCCGGGGGCAGCTGCTTACACCTCATCCCAGCAAGCCATTTCCTCTCAACAGCTGTGGGAGATGTCCGACGGTTCTCTGAGCGTTTTATTCGATGGGACTGCATCTGTACTCCTAGACGAGTTGAAATCGCATGTGACCACCACTCCCAGAAAGGGCATCCAGTCCCTTCTCCCTACCGATAGAACAGTTGGCGGCGCAGCGTCTTGGGAACAGGTATCGGCCAACGGTGCCTACGACATCATCGTCACTGTATGCGATCCCTTGAGTGGCAAGAGTAGAGGCTGGGACATCGTCTGGAATGGAGGGCCTAATGGCGTCGGAATCCTGTGTGTCCCCGATCGCGTCCTTGAGAAAAAAAAAGGCACAGAAACAAGCACAAGCCCTGGAGCGACCAGCACCGATTGGACACATAATTTAGTCGCGAGGGAAATGCAAGACAACGGTTTCGCTATCCTTTGTCCTCCTCTTGAACACGTATTACCAGACGACGATGGCAAACTCGCCGACGAAGTGTGGCGGTGCGTAAAGGAAGGAATAGAAGAACTGCGAGTTGACGAGCGTTACAAAATGAAGGCGGCGATGGTAAGGTATTCAATGGAGGATGCTAGGAGAAACACAGAAGGTATTCGGGAGTTTGTGGACGACGTTAGGGTGAGGATTTTTGGAGAGAGGAAGGAAAGAAGGAGGAGGAGGGCTGGGGGCGCGGGAGAGGGGAAAAGGTGGTGGCACCTCGTGTATTGGTGGATCACGAGCATTTGGCGCGGGGGGGGAAGCGGAATCAACGTTTTCGGATTCGAGAAGGACAGCACGCTAAAGGGGGAGGCGGACGTCTATCTCGCCCTAACCCTTGGATTCGCCATAGCAGTACAAATTGTAACCAGTGTCATGACAGTCGCAATGAGCGGGATAAAAAGGAATTGGAGGAGGGTGAAAAGAATATTTCCCCAATAGTGAGAAAAGAAAAACAAATTAGTGCCGAGTAGAGAATTTTGTTTGGGGCTAAAAAAAATAACAGTGAGCTTTTCGCTATGCAAATATTACGTCTTCGAATCTGGGTCTAGCGCTCTCTTCTCACGCGGACTCTTTTTTTCACGCCCACGATGACATTCTCATTCGTCCCATCCGACCACGGTGTCGCACTGAAAGCAATCTGCAAATAGACCGTACTGATTCTTGGCAACCATCATGGCCTTGAATGTGACGACACCACCCATACCAATCCCGTACACTGACCCAAAGGCGACGATGGTCATATTGATATAGCTAATTGTGCGCCAAGAGATCGGGGGAGTCACCTGGGCAGCCTCGCGGATGGAGTGGTCGTTAAAGTATAGGAGGTGGGCGAGGCAGGGAATTACATACGTTATGGGGATCGTCGTTACGGCCCCGAGGAACTGATTGATGATATCGATGAACGGGAAAGCGATACTGATAAGGAAGACGAATACCGTGACAGCAAACCTAGGAATGAGCTTCCGAAAGTGACTGAGGTGATGGACGCCGCAGGCTTTCTCCGCCATGAAGAACAGAGGCAAGGCAAACATACCGTAGCTTATTGTCTGGTGCACAGTCATCAGCATCAAGGCAATGTCTCTATACCATCCAACGGGTAAAACCGCGAGCGCGTTGGCCTGATACAACAGCTTTTTGCCGAAAGCCAGGTTAAAGAGGGCGCTTGTTGGTCCCGTCAGCACCAGCAGAACATAAAGGTCGCTAAAGAAAAAGGGGACCGGAAACTTCTCGGGCCTCTTCATTGTAAACATGAGCTCGAAGAGCATTGAGTGACCCCCCCAGGCGAATATGGTCGTCATAGACCCAAGAAAAAATGAAGAGAAGGTAGCGTCAGGACATTCTTCAGCGGATCCATCTGTTAGGACCGTATGGAAGGCGGACCAAAAGAGTACCATTGAGGTGTAGGTCGTCGCCACGACGCCAATTAAGGCCAGAATTCTATAACCTGAAAACGTCTGTGCACGAAAGACGGAGCCATGATAGCATGGGAGTAGCAAGTGCAGAAGCGAAGTAATTGGATTGTCAGCATATTCAGTTAAAAAACTTGAAAAAGCCTCGCCTGACGACCTGACGACCTGACGACCTGACGACCTGACCTCTCTCTCACCTCCACAAACATCATCATTGAATAAGCCACAAAAGTGACACCCGTCCATGTCCTCTTACTCCAAGGGTCCTCCGATTCCCCAGCGTCAACAATATACAAATTGGTTGCCGTTGCAACGTACTGCGCGACGCAGAGCCCGATGAGACATACAACATTGAGGTACTTTGTGATGGTGCCAAAGATAGGGCTGATGAGCTTACTTAAAACCTCGTGGTACTGGATTACAGGACGAGGCTGCAACTTTTTGTGCCTTATTATGGAGCTCCTCCTCCGCGAGTTTGAAGAACCCAGGGAAGAAACTCCACTGTTAAAACTTCCGAGGGACATATTGTCGTCTTCGTCGTGCTCACTATTTTGCTTGCCTTCCAAGCTTCCTCTAAAATCTTCTGGAATACCAACATACTCACAGTAAAGACAATTCAACAGCCAGCCCGTGTAAAACGTCGCGACGGTGCAGAAAACCTGAAGCGTAAGGCCATAGGGAACAGATGACATCAAACAGATGGCAGAGGGAAGGAGGAGAATCACCTGCCCAACCTGGGCAGACGTCATCACAAGGAAAATATCAAGGGCTGAACCAGCAGTGTAGTCGAGGGTGGACGCAGGGGAGCCAGGCGACGGAGGTACGTCTTCGAGATAGATGTGGAGGGGGGGAGGGGAGAAGGACGCGCGTTCAAGGTGCTCATCGATAATCGCTATTTCCTGTAATTCCTGGGTCATTGTGTCCATTAAATTTAATAAATTTGTCTTTTTGTTGTCATCCCCTCTCATCAGATCCATATCTATGTAATGTAATGTCCACCGATGAGTATTTGGCTTATTTTTGCTTATTTTTTATTTTTGGGTTTTGAGTTTGGCTCCTTTTCGAGGGGGTGGAAATATTCTCTATCAATCTCTTCCATTTTTAAAATTCGTACCGGAGGCACGTGAAAGGCCTTTCCATCCTCTCCCATCCCCCACACCCACTAATAATCACATCACACTCAGCAAACACACACATTTATGACTGACTCCATAGAAGCCCCGCTCACTGCACTCGAGCGGCTCTCTGCATTATCTTTGGTAAATCGGATATGCTCACTCTTGGATAGCTCGTTGGGAGTCTCTGACAAGACATTGGCCGAGTTCATAATCTCTCTGGCGGAAACATCTGCTAAAACTGGCTCCAACTTTGCGAGTTTGCTGGCCGAAAATGGCGCAGAATTTCCGGAGCACACATGCGAAGAAATATTAATGATGGTACAGAAGGATAGCCCGCGTTTGAAACGCTTGACGGCGGGAAGCGGGCGAAATAAAGATGCCGAAGGCGATGTCGGCTCCAGCAATAAGAAAAATGCGATTCGGATGCCCCGGAACGAGACAGAGGCGGCTTATCCCGGTCTCGCGGTGCAGAATACCAAACCCGTGGAGCTGGACGACTTTAGGGAACTGACAGACTCGGAGGTGAAAGTCAAGAAGGCGGGGGAAGCGAGGGGGAACATGGACGCTCCCACTGGCGACACAGGTCGACGTGGTGTTACAAACCTTCCCAGTTGGATGACGAACGATATTAGTGACGGAAAAACGGATGTCTCGGCATCTTCAGCTTCAGCTTCAGCTTCAGCTTCAGCTTCAGCTTCAGCTTCAGCTTCAGCTTCTGCTGGGACAAAGAGAAAGAGGGCCGACGACGGCTACGGCGGCAACGATAATGATAATGATAATGAAAATGAAAATGATAGTGATGGTGGCAATCTCAAACTCCACGGGATATACGACGGAATTGTTACCAAGATAATGGACTTTGGATGCTTCGTTCAGATCAGGGACAGCCGAACCAGGAACCAGAAACGAGAGGACGAACGCAGCAAAGAGGGGCTCGTGCACATAAGCCAAATCAGCAATGCCAAGATCGCCAACCCTTCCGAGGTTGTCAGGAGAAACGACATGTGCAAGGTAAAGGTAATTTCGCTCAGCGGAGCAAGGATGAGTTTGAGCATTAAGGAGGTCGACCAGAAGACAGGCGAGGATCTCTTTACAATACGAAGTAGACAGCACGAAATGGAACAGCAGTCTGCCAAGGAAATGGAGTTTGACAAGGCTCGCACCTCCACCTTGAACAAGGGAATGAGTTTGGACAGCTTCAAGAAGATGACTGAGGTA
>ERZ651776.3998-NODE-3998-length-14009-cov-4.850201_pt1 | contig 14009 bp, 7 predicted proteins | sample MGYA00514761_ERZ651776 | MGnify/ENA metagenome assembly ERZ651776 | reverse complement strand
GGGTGGGAACTCTCAAGAGGAGCGTTTTTAGTAGACAGCCGTACAAGGATCTGCCAGTCGCGGCGACGCAAGATCTCCAGGATAAATTGAAGACGGAGCTCAAGAGAGTGAACATGGTTGCCGGCCGAGGCGATGGGCTGATGGACTACGATAGTGCTTTCGAGTTTGCTCCGACTCCAGATATACAGGAGAAACTCAGCGCGCTCGGGAACGGTTCCGGGGAAACGGAGATGAATGCAGATGTCATCAGGGACAGTTTTCTGTGCTTCATGGCAGAGACTATCGGCAATTACACTCACTACATAGTACCCCCATCTCTGAGCAGGAAGAACAACCAGTTTGGGGACTTGCGTCGTTTTCTGGACGTGGACAAATTCCTCGGCGACGCAGAGGATCATGATAGAAGTAGCAAGCGTGGGGGGAACCTTGTCAACTTCCTTGAGACGCTGTGCGACACGCAGATGTTTTCCGTCTTGGTTCAGCAGCGAACGGAGAGTAGCTCCAACGACCACCGGCTTGTTTTCTTCGAGCAATGCGTGCAGACATTCAATAAACTTCGCAACGATGAGGACGAAGAGGCCTCGAAAGATGCCGAGCACAAGGCCGCCGCTTCTCCCACCTTCATCTCCCCAAGCAAACGGATGAGTAACATGCTCTTCGGGAGTGGCAAAACGAGAAAGGAGGCGCTTAACTCTGTCACGAATAGCACGAGTGAGAGTTCTGACCGCCACAGCGGCGGCGACAGGACACTACGGCGTCAGAGAAGCATGTTTGCTCAGTATGACGCGGAAAATAGGGTAACAGGACTGGTAACACAAATTGTGCACGACCAGCTTGGAAACTTTCTCGTCGATAATGATTTCACTGATTTGGAGGACGATATGGATGGGACGTCTTCTTCTAACAAGCGCCCGGACAGTGCTAGAAGCTTCAAGAGCGCAAACCAGAACGATAAAACGGATGCAGAGAGTAGCGTGTCGTACAGCAAGAATGCTCCTCTGGAAATTCCGGGTCCGTCGGCTGATGGTATAGAATTAGAGAGTGAGAGTGATGGCAAAGATTGCGACCAGGACGATGGAAACGACACTAAACACAAGTCGCTCAGACGGCGAGCTGAGACACTGACGCTGGAGCGACAATGGAACTACCCAGACGGCTGGCCTACTCCCCTAGAAGACAGCTTTTTTGTTTATCCATCCTCTGCTCTTCCGAATATCCTCGTCTCAATGGGAGAACAAGCCAAGCGTCAATCTGCTCAGCAACGCCGTCTGATCCTTACCCGTAACGCTGATGACACCGCCTTTGGCAAAAAGCAGACTCCAATCGAGACAATGTCGCCAACCGAGATGATTCTGCAAGTCTACGGAACTTATTTCATGTGTTTGCCTACCCTCATTGCGAAGCACTTGAGCGGGGCAAGCTTGTGTTTAGATTTGTTGAAGAGGAGCAAGGAGATGGCTCTTGTGAAAGCGCTGGAAACTGAGGTCACCATGCCCGTCGTTTCCACCAGTTCTCCCGGTTCTTTCGACGAGCGCATTCTCAAGCGCCAAGCGAATAAATGCTTTATAAGAGCTCTTGGTATCATTCGTCGAATCGAAATTCTAGGCACCGACGCATTCAGTTTCACTGATGAGGCAATGTGGAGGTCGTTGCTCATCACGGCTGGTCGGATTGGAGGCCCCCGAATGGCGGAGGTCAGCGTCGCACTTTTCACCAAGATGAAGAAAAGCGGGATCTACCCCAATGCAGTTACTTACGGGCTCTACACCCAGGCGCTTGCCACCCGGCAGCAGGGCGGGAAAGCGCCCCCTTTGCTGCTGAAATCCAGCAGCATCCCCGCGAACATAACTACTTCTTCCCGTTCGAGCGATGCTCGCGCGAGTATTACTGAGCAACAGCACAATCAACTGTGTGTGATGGACGAGGACGATTGTCTTGACCTGGAAACAGACGGGCACAACTGGAGGATGGACAACACCAAGAATTCCCTGGTGACTGGTCGGAATGCCAGCAGCGCTAGCATCGGATTTTCGCCGGGTAGAGATTTGTCGTCCAGCATCTCAAATGCTTCATCGTCGCCGACCACGATTGCAGTCGGATTGCCTCCACCGCCGCCGAGCGAAGGTGGTGGCGGCGGAGACAAGAATGATAATGGCGATGATGCCCCCCCTTCCCCGACCATCAGCCGTGCAAGTAGCTTTTCGATGAGCAGCGTAGACGGCGGAGGAAACGAAAATCTCGCTCAGGAAAGAAAGAGAGGCGGTATCGGGGCTGGGAAGGGATTTGTGGGGGCAGTGGGTATGTGGCAGAGTGCTCTCTGTAGTAGTTGTGGGAAGAGGCTGCTCGAAGAGGAAATTTTCGCGGCAATGAAAAGTGGGAGAGAAAGCAATGGTGATGTTGACTGCGACATAAAGTGCCCTAGGTGCGGAGACAACATTGAAGGTGTTTTGGAGTATTCTATTTACCAGCCCAGGAGTGTGCGTGCCTGCGAGCAAGAGGAAAGCGAACAGACGGACCAATGCATGAAAGCCAAGGGAATTGTCAGCGGAATAGAGGGAGTAGTTCATTTTGAGAGCAACCCGAACGTCGATGATGCCAACATGACTGTCGTAGACTCCGGCACTGTAAGGATCATGTCTCCTCTTGGCGTCAGGGTGAAAATGGAGCAAGTGCTCATCACCGCCGGGGAAAATTCTCTGAACAGATCGACCATCATGAAGACGCACAAAATGCTCTATTGGAATTTGGTATTTTACTGCAACCGGCTCAACATACCCGTGCCTCTCATACAGGCCGAGAGTGACGAGGAGGCAGTGAAAGCATTTGGGTTGGAGCGTGTTTGCGTCGGGTATAATAAGGACGTCACCGAGAGCAAGGTCAAAACATGGCTGTGCGAAATTGGTGGTTGGGTCAATATCAATAATAGCGAGAGTTGTGAGAAGGAGATAGACGTAGATGACCCGCTCAAAGTGGAGGAGGAAGTTGACAAGATATCTGTATTGACGGCGAAGATGAAAAAGCTAGCGGCCGAGAAGAGCAGGCTTGGGGTATTCTTTGGGAAAGGAGGGATAATTGGAAAGGGCAAGACAGCCTTGAGCGCGAGCGATGTGTTGAAAGCGCACAACAAAATTGTCAATGTGTTTGAGGGTGGAGAACGTGGAGAGGGTGGAGAGGTTGGGAAGATGGTTGAACTGTTCCCGAAATGCAATGTCTCAGAGATTGATGGCCTGCTGATGGTGAAGGGCTTATTGTGCAACAAATCCGCCACATGTGGCAAGAGACTTTACGATGTTGTAGACCTCGTATGCAAGCTGAGAATGCAAGGCAAGTGGAGGAGGGCAAAGGAAAACGAGGACCTCTCCAACTTATACCGAATTTTGCTAGTTATTTGCGCGAATTTTGAGCCAGCGGGCTTGGCTGTTATCGACAAGGTTCGAGGTGGGGAGATGGCTGACGGAGGGGCGGGAGTGGGCAGGAGAAACAGTGGAAGCGCTGCAGCAGCAGAGGCTACCTCGAATATCTCTCTCGACGCACTCTATGTTAAGGCCATCAGTCGCCTGACTTTATCTGCTTACGGGCAGCTCGACCAAAACGACAAGGAGCTCCACTTTGATATCAGCAGTGCCAGGGCCAGAGAATTCAGACAGACTCTCGGGATGCTTTGAGTATTCTATGAACGAACGATCTTTGGGTGTCAGGAATGCCACTTTGGTACTGCAGAATTGTACGAAGTACTGACTGACGGAGTGGCCTCGCTGTGTACTACTAATTTGTCTAAGATTAATTGTTTTACAAAAATGCAACTGCAACATTGACCTTGCACCTTATTGCTCTCGCGTTCCTAGTCGACGGCGATCTGTGCACATGAGGCACGAGAAATAACCATTTTTTATCAGCGTAATCTCTCCAGCATAGTAATCCGATTATATACGAGTAAACATGGGAAACGAATAAGCATCAATGAGTATTCCAATTTTGAAGTGGGGGGGAGAAGAAAAAACGTTGACTTCTCTCAAACAGTATAAAATGGTACGAATTTTGACAATTTGATACGCTTAAAACGCTGCTTGATCATGATCACAACCATCGAAGCTGTGCTTAAAGTCGTCCTTCCTGGAACCCTTTTTATTGTCTTTCCGTAATGCGCTTTCTTGGCTAACCCTTCCCCCCCCCCCCCCTCCCCCCCCCCCCCCCCCACCTGCCCTCCCAGTCGGAACAGCAGCCCCAAGTTCCAGCGGCAACTGCCGGTGGCGACGAAGCCCCGACAAATAGTCAGGACCTGACCATATTTGTTCAGAGCCTCTTGGAGCAGATGCAGGGTCGTTTTTCCCAGATGTCTGACGCTATCATCGGTGCGTAAGGAGCGCTAAGCGAGAAGGGGGGGGGGAGGGGGGGGAGAAAAAGTGCATACTTGTATCGAATTGGCGTGATGTTGGGGGGAGGGGGGGGAGAAAAATGTGCATACTTGTATTGAATTGGCGTGATGTTGGGTTTTGGCGAAATGCAAAATGTTGCTGCTGCTGTTTCAGCTTTTTTGCGATTTTTTGCGCTCGTTATAAGTTTGATTACTTACATGCTTTGTATACATGCAGGGCGCATTGACGAGATGGGGAATCGCATTGACGATCTCGAGAAGTCAATATCGGATTTGATGGAACAGGCCGGAGTGGAGCCACCTGGGGAGAAGGAGTTTGCAGGGGAGTGAGATAGTTTGAAGGGGGATGCATAATACGAGAATTTACGGGACGAATGGAACGAATATAGAGCAGGACAAAATGAGCAAAAGAAAGAACTGTTTGCACGCAAAAACTAATGGCATTGTAGCGTATGTTACAACTATCGGGTATTCGTTATTTCCCCTTTTTATATGGGCAAATGGGCAAATGGGTAAATAGTTATACCCAAATATATATATATAAAAAAAATTCCCAGGAAGCAAGCAGCACACGCTGCGCATTTCAGTCAGTATGCAAATGCAACCAAAACACTAAATATCCATATCATCACCACCCGCAAATCCGAGATCATCATCATCCAGAGTCGTCCGTGTTTCTTCCCCCCCGCTTCCTTTCAAAGATCCTATGTCGATCGGCTTTGCATGCCCTCCTCCCAAGTCCCGCTCGCCCTTCCCATCGTTACTGCCCTTGCTTTTGAAGCTCTTATCGCTGGCGCTTCCCAAGCTCTTCTTGCTGCTGCTTTGGGAAATACTCCCTGGGTTGCTTTTCCGGATAAACTGCTTCCAGTTGGCTTTGTTGGTTGCCACATTCTCGAGGCAGAAGTTCAGTTGCGGTAAAAACTCTACCACATCTTTCCACATTGGTTCGATGATAAACTCAATGAAAGAGCTTTCTTGCTTGGCTTTGCTCTCATCAGTGTCTGTGCTCATGAAAGGCAAGAAGGGGAGTTTCATTTCCTTCTCCGCTTCCACCTGAGCGTTGAACTCAATGCTTACCAAGCTAGCCCACATTTTGGATGTCTCCCATTCTCTTGTTGGGTTGCTCAAGTCTGCCGCATGGAGAAGGACACTGATCAACAATTGTTGGTCAGCATTCTGCTGTGGACTAAAGCCACCCTCACTGTGTACCGCTTCTCTAAACTTGCTCAGCAGGTTGAAGTGCGTTGCCATATCCGTTGCCAGGATAGACTTGCACATAACGCTCCGGAACTCCTTGTGTTCATCCTTGGTGAGACCAGCAAGAATGTTGCAATCGTCTTTTCGCATGAGTCGGCTTGCCGTTGCGCAGTGGTGGTTCTCAAGAACACTTGTATCGTTGTAGAGCAGGGCGAGTTCGCTCCCGCTGTTCACCTCAAAAGCATTCGTATGCCCGGGGTGATCAAGATCGTGGCACAAAGCGCTGATCATTAACGACAAAGCCTGAATGGCACTCAGACAAGTTCCAGCCTCCGTGCATGCGATGAAATAAAAGCTCATGTGAGCTACAGTGACGCCATGCCGGAAATTATGGAAAGGTACGTCGCGGTAATAAGCGTTGACCTCGCTGATGAGATTCTCGAGTGTGTGCATCCCAATGGCCCACTGATCGATCAAATTGAGCTCTTCGAACATAGTAATGAGCGCCTTCCCAACGACAGCGTCATCTTCCACATTCAAGGCATTCCAGTCCCAGCTTTTGAGTGCCTTAGCACTCAAAACCCCCTTGTGCTCCATCAAAAACCCAATGCTTGAGGGGCTGCCGCTCTTAAAGAGAGTGTCTTCGTCAACGCTCGCCTTTCGTTTCACAGGGTTATGGATCTTTTGATTCGTCCCCCCGCTAGCGCTATAGATCGGGTCGTTTACGCACAACGCCAAATTGGCCAGAGCTCTTGTTGTTTCGGGTTTGATGTCCTCCAAATCGTCTATCTCCAGTGACTGAAGTTTGTTTCTCAATTCAGCATAGTCCTGCACCTGGCTCTCCATCTCGTTGAGCCGTTTCTGATATCGCTGAATAGCGCTCTGCCGAATACGCTCCTCCGTAATATTCTCCAACACAATCACCACACCCTGGCACTTTTCCTTCTCAAGACTAGCGTGAGAGTCGTCATTTAAAAGTTCTCTCTCTTTCTCCTTCTCACCCCCAGACCCGTTGACCTTTTTCGGCGAATCAGAATTCTCCTTCTTCCGCAAGAGGGCACTAATAGGACTACTTGGAACGCTCACACTATCATTAGCCCCTATATCGCTCTCGCTCGCGCTACAGTTGAACTCAGAACCAGTCTTACTACCCAGACGGGAGGTTCTTGACGTTAAAAGACTGCTTCGACGCTTCGTTCGGTCACTCTTCCCGTCCACCTTTAGAGGCATTATGCTATAGTTTACAGTGATGGTGCGGTCTCCCTTGGTACTTGTGAGGAGAATGCTGGCGTTCTTTACATTCACAGTTTCTCGAGTGTTGAAGACTGACTGTATGTTCTCCCGGAAAAGGGAGTTTTTTTCGTCCTTGATCCAGTTTGTAAAACTGCTGGAGCGCATCACACTATCTTCGGCCCCAAATAGGTCAACAATATCGTGGTTACACGACTTAAGCCTCCCATCCTTGTCTAGGGTTATGATATAGCTACTGATTCCCTCCAGCGTACTCTCTACCATGCTCGTGTGAGTCTCCAAATCCTTGTAAATTAGACTATTTCCCAAAGCTCCGCTCACGACATCCGTGAAGTTCGCCAGCACAGTTTCGTCCTCCGCGCTAAACGTCATGAGATCGCCGTTCTCATCGAGTTTATTGATCATCTCAATGACTCCGACCATGTGATCGTTCGAGGTCAGCACGGGCAGGCACAAAATCGACTTGGTGCGGTATCCAGACTGCGCATCAATCTCTGCGTTGAACCAGTCTGATTTGTAAGCATCCTTGATATTGAGCGCTTTCCGAGTCTTAGCTACCTCGCCCACTATCCCCTTCGTAACCGGAAATCGGAACTCGATCTCGCTGTCAGTAACAAAGCTCCAGAATTCTTCTGTTTCGTAGTCGATCAAAAAAAGGCTGCACCGATCCGCGTGCAGCAGAACCCGCGCGTGCTCCATGATGGTGGTGAACAAAGCGTGAGTGTCGAGATCGCTACTAACCGCCTTGGCGACATCCAAAAGACTGGTGTTAAGGGCCCTGGCATGCTTCTCATCTTCGTAAAGCTGCGAGTTCTGAAGTGCTATGCCGGCCTGGGCAGTGATTCCAAGCAAGAGTTCTTCATCCTGCGCGTCGAAGAACTCCTTGGATCGCTTGTTGACGGCCTGCAACACAGCGATGGTGTTATTCTTGCTGTCCATGACGGGACCTCCCAGTATATTCTTTGTCTTGTAACCACTCTTCTTGTCGACCTCGGGATTGAAATAGTCGTAATCGTAAGCGGACTGCACGTTAAGTATACTGCCGCTTTCCATGATCCTCCCCACTACTCCGCTGTCGGACGGGACGCGGAACCCTTTCACGTCCTTCGAGACGTTGCAGACAAGCTCATCTGTTTGTGCGTCGAAGATGAAAAGGCTCACGCGGTCAGCATCCAAAATATCCGTCGCGCACTCGATAATTGTCTCCACTGCCTTGGCAGTATCGAGACTGACGGTGAAGCTGGTTAGCAGTTTGGTCATCATACTGGATGTCTGCGCCTGTTTCCGCTGGTTTTCTAGCATCCTGGCGTTCCTCAAGCAGATGCCAGCCTCGATGGCCATATGCGCGAGCATGCTTTCGTCCGTCTTGGTAAAGGAGAAAAATTGGTCATTAAAGCTAACCCGGCGGCCGTAGTCGTTGGTCTGTTTCTTCACCTGGTTGTTAATAGTCGACACTGGCGCCTTCTTATTGATGGCCTGAATTACGGCTTCAACCTGCGTGGGGTCTGTGCTATTGAGGATGGGGGCACAAAGGACGCCCTTAGTTCGGTAGCCAGTCTGCTTGTCAACCTCAGGGTAGAAGCGGGAGTCTTTGTATGCGTCAGTGATGTTGATGGGCTGACCTGTCTTAGCGACTTGGCCGGCGATTCCAGTCCCAATTGGGATCACCACCCCAACCATATCGTCGCGACTGTGAACACAACGCAGCGTTCCCGCCTCGTGATTAACAAGGTAGAGCGACACCCGATCGCAGTTCAAAATGTAGTGAGCGCTGTCCATGATCTTCACCACCACAGAGTCAACATTCAGATCATTTCCCATGTACGATTGGACAGTCAATAGCTGGCGGCAAGCCTTCAATTCCCAGGCCAGATTGGCGATATTTGCCATGAGAAAATTCTCGTCAAGAGGCTCGACAAAAGTTATCCGGCCACTGTTTGACAAAGTATTAGAATTCTGGCCGCTATTTTTTGCTGCTTCCTCCTGCTTCTTTATTTCCTTGTAGTTCTTGACGGCGGCAACGTACTCGTCAACATCCATGTCATCCAGTTTGTCGGTCTCTACAATTTCATAGTTCTCGCTCATGCCAAACTCCTCTCCCCCTGCTTTCTGTATTTTGACAGGAGTGAGGCGAGATTGTGGGGGACCTACGGATATCTTTCGCTGGCTAGTGGCAATACCATCTTTTGGGGAGTTAGGACGAGAGTGTTTCTTCTTGGAAGGGGGAGTTGGGACGTGGGACTGAGATGTTGAGGTCGCACTGTAGATCTCCTTTACTCGGGCAGTGGACACGTTCATAGCACCCGAGAGATTGGAATACGGAAGAGGCTTTGCGTCTTGAGACGATTTAAAACCAGAAGTTTCACTCTTGCTTCGCCGCCTGCGGTTATTGTAGTTGCTGCTGGCAGGAAGGCTTGTCGTGTTATTGCCAGATGAACTTTGGTTCTCAACAACATTATCCAGGCTGTTCTCACGCGAATTACGGCGGCTAAACATACGTTTCGGTTTTTTGAAGTCTCCATTAGTGCGCTCAGGGGACTGGGCATCCCTGGATCCGATACTTCTAGAACTCATCAGATGAAAATGTTGGGATTGCTTCAATGGACAGTTTCACGGGTTATTGGGAAAGTTTTACCCCCAAGGGAGCCAATTCAAAATACTCGTCGCACAGATACAAAAAAATCGAGCAGTTACAAGTTTTTGGTAGTCATCATACCAAATATCAGTTTCCCAAGAGTCGTGTGTCGTTCGGGCCGACGGGCCGATCTTCATTCCAAATTCATGCAAATTAAAAACCTATTTAGCCTAGGTTGAAACGAAAGTTCAGAGATAGAACTGAAATATAGCGATAACTAACGTCCCCGTGTCGCCGAACAAACCCATCGTGCGCGGATAAGCAGGAAGATTGACGAAAAATATCAGGGACTGAAGAGGACCCCATTTGAAATTGAAGATGGCAGGCGCCGGTGGATTCATGAGAGGGTTTGGAGCAGTGCAGGAGAGTAGCGACGTCGGCGAAGGCGGAGGAATTGGTGGGAATAGTGGCGGCGGGGGCAAATCATATGGTTCGAACTGGCAAATGCCACAGGGGACAAATGCAACCGGGACTGCAGCAACGACGGGGACTACGACGGTAGGCATTAAAAGTTCAACAATGGCTATGCCCGCATGGCTGCAGCAAAGCAAAGATGCACTGGTTGAGACCGAGCAGTGGAAAAACGTGGTTGAAAACCTTCACCAATCTGTCACAACTAAATTGGCAGCAACAAAGAAGAAATTTAGCGAACTTAACCCAGAAGAGCAGCAAGCGCTGGTGGAAACTAGCTGGGAGAGTATGTCGGGAGAAGCTTGCCGATTGGACCTCATGTCTGTCCTCGGAAATGTGATTGACACAGAGATAGCAAGGGAGATACGACATGCTTACACCACTGGGGGGGAGGGGACTGAGACAGACCCAGGAATGAAGGGAAATGTGAAGGTTCCAAGTAGCCCACGATCGCCAAGACACCTTAATAACGGCAACGACGATGGCAACGGAGCATCGGGAGAGGCTCATGGTAGCATCAGCACGAAGAAACAAAAAGGAAAGCCACGAAAGGGGCAGGCAGAGCTCCTAATGGAAATTACAACGTCCGCCATTATGGCCTTGCTGGAGCAGCTCCCTCCGTCGCACCGTACGCTCACGAGGCTAATGCTAAGCCAACCGTTTCCGGACGCCCTCCGTCTTAGAGCTTACAAGCTTCACCTAAAGAACCCAAGCGCCAGGTCAGAGTTTCAGAACGAAATGAAGAGGAGCAGAATCGATACCATCAGCCCAATAGATGCGAAGATTGTGAGCGAGAGCGAAAAATTTCTTACCCGCGTTGGGCAACAGTGGGCCGGATCTGGCGGGAGGAGGGTAGGTTACATGAGCAGGGTGCTGAGTTACTGGCATACACGGCTTATGAAGCGAGGGGCGGGCAGGCGGGGGGAAGTTTCAGGCAGGTATTATTGGTTGCTAGCCCCACTCCTCTACGTTTGCACTGGTGGAGCTGATGATTCGACTTCGATCGCTAATACCCCCGAAAAAGAAGCATATTTGCACGCGGATCTGGTCGAAAACTGGGAGGCACTTTGTAACATCGACATGGGCGGAGCGGAGGGGTTGTCTAGTGGGGAGGAATGGGGCGAACGCCGGAGTACTCTTCTTACCAACGATGTCAGCGAAAACGAAGACTCGGTTCCAGAGTGGGCAACGTTGCTGTGGAGCACGCTAAAAAAAGGCGACGGTGCTCTCTTAGAGCATCTGATCAATATTATTTACTGGGGCGGCAGTGGGCACACCACGAACACGAACACAAACACGAACACGAACGCGAACACAAACACGAACACGAACACGAACGGCGACACCACATCTGGGGGGGCGAATTCTCTAACGACAACAGCCAGCGGGACAGGGCTAGCGAAGACATCGAAGTCGCCTGCAAAACAAAGGAAACGGCTAGGAATGACCGAAGAGGCTAGGATCCTTGCTGTTGCTTTCGGCCCGTCGATTGCGAGGGGACTGGTGGATTTGTTGAGCGTTAATACCTTGTTGTTCGTATTCGACCAGGCTATACTTAGCAAGTTCACCCTGATCATACCAAGGGCGTGTGGGGCGCTTCTCTGTTCCATCAAGGAATTGCTGATCGAAGTCGTAGATTTTGCAGAACTCATGGAATGCGTGGAGAATGTGGCGAAGACGGTCACAGTCCGTAACCTCCAAATTGCCATGGATGTTCAAGCATTCCCCGAAACAAGAAAAGACATGAATATCTCCGAGAAATCATTCGATTGGAAGGAGGGGAACGGCGGGGGCGCGGGCAGTGGCAAAAGCGCAGGCGGCCGCTCCTTTGCGCTCGATTCTGTGCTGAAAAGGATGGATATAATCGAAATGGCAACAAACGGCGAGCTCCCAAACTTCGCCAGCAATTATGTCTCTCGGAAAGCAGCGAGACGAGGAGAAGGGGAGGTACGAATGGGTGGGGACAACGAAAAAGAAAGAATTGCAACTGATGAAACAACGTTAGAAGAATCAAAATCAAGCGAGGGAAAAATAAGTGCTTTGGCGGAGGATGGGGGGCGAGGACGAGAGAAAGGAGAAAGCAAGGGAGAGCAGGAAAATATCGCAGATGATGCCAAATCAATTGCTACAATTCCAGTAGGCTGCAGTCCATGGTCGCCGCTCGAGAGAGTGACTGCATTTTACAAGAAATACAATCCAAGTAAAATTGACACAGTGCCAAAAATTGTCAAGAAATACGACACTCCGGCTAAAATCGATAAACTATTCGTCAAACTCTGCGAGCAGTATGGTGCCGAGGATGAAGACCCCAACGTGGCTTATAGGGGCGCCATGGAGCAGGTATATAAGAGGATATACACCCGTGAAGAGATTATTGCGCTGGGGCCGATAGAAAGTCGCAGCTTCATGGAGAAGATCAACGACTTTAACGATGCATTTGCTGCCTTGAGGGACAGCAAAAGCAACCAAAAGAAAGAAAGAATGAATGAATGACACAGACATAGACGACGATGATAAAACGAACACCACCACAAAGTGAGAAGCAGTTTTGCATAGGTTATAATTTTAGTCTTCTCGTCGTTGAAGCATCTAAATAGTAATTAATTAGGCAGATTGGCCTCAAAGTTGTTACAATCTAAACGGACGATTCCTGAGGACCACTTTCGCTCAAATACCCCAGGCTCTACCTGTGAGCATACACGTTCTATGGGAATCCCAAAATCCTGGTCGATAATTTTTGGACGAGGCACGCCATCCGGGAGAGGAGGTAACTCCCCATGAGCGGGCTCCGGATTGAACGGCCATGTCATCCCCCAGACACCCCAACCGAGCCAGGCGTAGTCCCCTCTCGCCAACAAGAAAAAGGCGACGTCCTGCTCAAGCTGAGTCGGCTCATTTTGGTCAACAGTGATACCAAAAAGCTTGCTGGAGGTCTGCCAAGAAGAGGTGGGGTCACAAGCCTCGGACAGAGCAATCGCACATTCCTCCGCGGTAAGCAGATCGGGCATTGCGTTGGCGTTATCTTGCCCTTGCATGAGACTCCAAGTGTAGCCGTTTTTGTTTAAAATCGCTTGCTGTATCTGCTCCATGTTGTTGTCCCAAGCCAAATACAAGTCACGAATGTCTTCGTCAGACAAATCCATGTCAGCCTGTTGGTTGCGGTCGATTTCCGTCGCCCCCTGTACCGGATCGCTGCAGGGGCAACCCGGCGTGGTAGGGCTATCTGCACAAATGAGGTCGCTGCACCAGAAATCATCCATAAAGAGGCCATCAATTGATGGATGACCAACAGCGGTCATGGAGAGAATGTGGTTCTCCAACAACCAACTCAGAAGCTGGGTTCCATTGCGGTGGTCAAACAAATACTCTCCGCACGGCTGGGTGCCGCAGTCGCAACCACCATCTTCGACCGGGGGGCAAGAGCCATCAGGGTTAGGGTCGTCCTCGGTTGGCACAGCCGGAGTTTGTTCCTGGTCGTGGTAGAAGACGGAGCACTTCTCTTCATTTTCGGCGGCGCACCGCGAGACTGCGGTTGGTGATCCGTCGTCTTGACGGAACTTCAGAAAGAAACCCGAGTACAAAGGATCATCCAATATTAGTCTAACAGATTTAAACCAAGGAAGCGCTTTCACAACGTTTCTATAAACAAAGACGCGCGACACATTATTAGCCGCCTTGGTCGACATGGCTTGAGTCAAAAGCCGTTCCTCGCAGTCCATGGGCTGTTGCATAGCCCAGTCCGCCTTGTCATTCGACCAATCGTAACTGACTATTCCGAACGAGCCCCCCCGTTCTGGTGACGAGAATCCTGTGCTATTGCACTGCATGGTGATGCTAGATTCGCTCAAGTCATACGTCGGCGGCCAGGGAGGGTTGGTAGGTGGCATGACCGAAGCTGCATTCGGGAGGAGGGAGAGACAGGAGATGAAGATGACTCCGAGCATAATAGATTCCTCCCCCTTTTTACCGCAGTTTTGGGTCGGCAGGTGTCTGCTGCTAAAATCGAAGTCCTATAAGTTTGATAGATCGCAGCGATAGATGATTTATGACAATCAACTTCCGCTGTGGAGGCTGTTTTGCCACTTCTCTTTGATTCCCTCTTTTTTCTCTGAGTTTCCTGAACGTTCCTTCTTTCAGACA
>ERZ651776.3997-NODE-3997-length-14012-cov-48.790886_pt1 | contig 14012 bp, 11 predicted proteins | sample MGYA00514761_ERZ651776 | MGnify/ENA metagenome assembly ERZ651776 | reverse complement strand
GCTGCAATAAATGCTTGATCTATTTCCATATTAAATGGCATATACTTATATGTTAATGAGAATATTCCAAGTACTATTAACACATCATGAAATACAGCTGCAACTGCTCCAAGGGAGAATTGCCATTTTTTAAATCGAAGCAAAATATATAAAAACACTACTACGAGAGAAGCTAAAACTGCCCATAGTGAAGATTGTTTAATATCATCGGCAATAGTTGGACTCACTTTACCAGAAAGCACTTTACCTACATTATTTTCAGCATTTAAAAACTGTGAGTAAGTATAATCTTTTGGTAAAAAGTTAACTAGTGATTTAAATAATTTATTTTGCACTTCTTCATCAACCTCAGCAGAATTTTCATCTACTTTATATTTAGTTGAAATTTTTAGCTGATTAGCTGATCCAATAGTTTTAACTTCTGAACTACCAAACATTGCATTAGTTTCTAATTTAACATCTTCAGTATTTACATCTTGTGCAAATCTGACTGTGTAAGTTCTACCTCCCACAAAGTCAATACCTTGATCAAGTCCTGTAGTAAACAACGAAGCCAATCCAGCAGTAATGATTGCCCCTGATATTAAATATGTAACTTTAGTTTTCTTAAGAAAATCAATTGAAATATTTCTAAACAATCCTTTTGTAAGTGAAGTTGAGAAATCTAATTTCCCTCCTCTATTGGTGTTCCATTCTATTAGTATCCTTGTAATAAAAATTGCAGTAAATAATGAAGTTATAATACCAATTAATAAAGTGGTTGCAAAACCTTTGATCGGACCTGTACCTAAAGAAAATAATATTAGTGCTGTTAAACCAGTTGTTATATTTGCATCTAATATAGAAGATAAAGCGTTTGCAAAACCATCTTCAATAGCAGCAACTTGTTTTTTACCTTTTATTATTTCCTCTCTAACTCTTTCATAAATAAGTACATTTGCATCAACTGCAATACCTATTGTAAGTACTATACCTGCGATTCCAGGAAGAGTTAATACTGCACCTAATCCTGCTAAAACTCCAAATATTAAAATAATATTCAACACAAGGGCAATATTTGAATATATACCAGCTTTACCATAGTAAAATATCATCCATATTAGTACTAGAAAAAGAGCTATAATAAATGATCTAGAACCTGTTTCAATAGCTTCTTTTCCAAGAGATGGACCAACTTCATCTGCTTGAACTATATCAGCAGATGCAGGAAGTTTTCCAGCTCTTAAAACATTAGCTAAATCAATTGCTTCTTCTAATGTGAATGTCCCCGATATTTCAGAATTACCGCCTGAGATTGCACCAGTAGTAACCCCTGGAGCAGAATAAACAGTCTCATCTAAAACAATTGCAATTTGACTTCCCTGAGTAAAAGCGTTACCTGTCATTTTTTCCCAAACCTTAGCTCCCTTAGCATTCATTTGCATACTTACAGTAGGCTGACCAGATGGAGAGTAAGATTGTCTTGCATCTGTAATTACTGAACCGCTTAATTCAGGTTTATTATCTCTGTTACCCTGTAAAACATATAAATCAATTAACTCATTTCCTTCAAGATCTAGTGTTGGGATTCCCCATACAAACTTAGCATCTCTTTGCTCTGATGTAAGTAAAGACTTAACCTCAGACATTTTTAAGTATTCAGAAATCTTTTCTTTAGCTTTTGAATCAAATGTTGCAATAATAGGACCCCCTGGATAACCTTGACCTTTAATAACATCTAAAATTGGGTTAACTTCAACAAAAGTTGAATCTGAAGCTGTACCTAATAAATCGTCAATTTCACTATTAGTGTCATCAGATGTTACTGAAACTTCTTCAGAGTCTTCCATAGATTTAACTACTTCATTAGCTTGTACAATAAAATTTAAAAAATCTTGACCTCTGAAAGCATCCCAAAACTCTAATTGAGCCGTACTTTGTAATAAATTCTTAACTCTTTCGATGTCCTTAGCTCCTGGTAATTCAACTAAAATTCTTCCTGAATTACCTAATCTTTGAATGTTTGGTTGAGTAACACCAAACTTATCTATTCTTTTTCTCAAAACTTCAAAAGCAGAAACAATAGATTCATCAATCTTTTCTTTTATTATTGGTTGTACATCTTGATCATCCATATCGAAAGTAATTTCCTCACTCAAGCTTCTGTTTGCAAATATATCTGGAGAAGCAAGTTTGGTATCTCCTTTAATTGCATCAAAAGCAACGAAAAAATCCTCTAGGTATGTGTTTTGACTATTTTTTTGTATTTCTTCAGCATCAACAAGTGCTTGATTAAATATTGGATCTCTACTATTATTAGAAAGACCTTTTAAAATATCTTTAACAGAAATTTGAAGAATTACATTTATACCACCTTTTAAATCTAGACCTAAATTCATAGCTCTGTCCTTTACTTCATTAAACGTATAATCTGATATTCCTATATCAAAAACGGTTGTATTTGATAAAGAATCCAAGTAATTAGCTTCTATAATATTCCTTTGCTTATCAAAATCGGTTTGTGATTCTGATACTTTACTTATAGCATACTTAGCTGCATTTTCTTCAACCCGATTAGCTTTAAAAGTAAACGATAGTTGGTATATACTAACCAAACCAAACATTAAAGCAAATAATTTTATTAATCCTTTATTCTGCATTGTGATGTATTTTATTCAATTTAAAAACGAGCAAATATATGATTTAACTAATAAATTGACAACAGAAACGACTCATTTCTAAATTGATCAATTTACAGCAAACAAAAATAATTCAGAATTATAATAGTAATTTATAAAGCTAAAAGATTATTTGTTTTCTTAACTCCTTCAGCACTTTCATGTAAATGCTTCATATCAGCCTCACTTAATTCTATCTTAACTATTTCTTCGATACCATTTTTTCCGAGGATTACAGGAACACCTATAGAAAGATCATCAAGTCCATATTCCCCCTCTAATAAGACAGAACATGGAAACATTTTCTTTTGGTCACAAGCAATTGCTTGAACTAATCCACTTACAGCAGCACCAGGAGCATACCATGCAGATGTTCCGAGTAATTTTGTTAGTGTTGCTCCTCCTACTTTGGTTTCTTGTTTTACTTTTTCAAGTCTTTCTTTAGAAATAAATTCAGAAATATTAATGCTATTTCTAGTGGCATTAGAGATTAATGGAACCATTCCCACATCGCTATGACCTCCTATAACCATACCGTCAATATCGCTGATTGGAGCATTTAGTGCTTCCGCTAGTCTGTATTTAAATCTCGCTGAATCAAGAGCGCCACCCATTCCAATGATTTTGTTTTTTGGAAGATCTGTAGTTTTATGTACCAAATAAGTCATTGAATCCATAGGATTACTAACAATGATTAGGATTGTATCGGGAGAATACTTTATTAGATTCGAGGTAACTGTTTTCACGATTCCTGCATTAATACCAATTAATTCTTCACGGGTCATACCTGGTTTACGAGGAATTCCGGATGTAACAACACAAATAGAACTATTTGCTGTTTTACTGTAATCATTAGTAGTACCTGTTATTTTTGTATCAAAATTATTTAGAGATGCAGTTTGCATTAAATCCATCGCTTTGCCTTCAGCAAAACCTTCTTTTATATCTAATAAAACAACTTCAGAAGCGAAATCTTTTATTGCTATATATTCAGCACAACTAGCACCTACTGCGCCGGCACCAACAACAGTTATTTTCATAATTATATTTTTATTAATTAAGCATCTATATTAGCATAGATAGCATTCTTTTCAATAAACTCTCTTCTAGGTGGAACTTCATCACCCATAAGCATAGAAAAAATTCTATCTGCTTCAATCATGTTTTCAATTTCAACTTGTCTTAAAGTTCTAAATTCAGGATTCATTGTTGTGTCCCATAGTTGTGCAGCATTCATTTCACCTAAACCTTTATATCTTTGAATTTTTACACCATCACCATATTTTTGCATAATTAGATCTCTTTGATCATCATCCCAAGCATATTCTTTTTTAGCTCCTTTTTTTACAAGGTATAATGGTGGGGTAGCGATATATATGTGACCTCCTTCAATCAACTCTTTCATGTATCTAAAAAAGAAAGTTAAAATTAAAGTTGCAATATGACTTCCATCTATATCAGCATCACACATAATTACTACTTTGTGGTATCTAAGTTTTGAAAGGTTTAAAGCTTTCGAGTCTTCTTCTGTTCCAATTGTAACACCCAAAGCAGTGAAAATATTTTTAATTTCTTCATTTTCAAAAACTTTATGCTGCATCGCTTTTTCAACATTCAGTATTTTTCCTCTAAGCGGAAGTATTGCTTGGAATGCTCTATCTCTACCCTGTTTGGCAGTACCACCTGCAGAATCTCCCTCAACAAGAAAAACTTCACATTTAGCTGGGTCCTGTTCAGAGCAATCAGATAATTTACCTGGCAAACCTCCTAAACTCATGACAGTTTTTCTTTGAACCATCTCACGAGCTTTTTGGGCTGCAGTTCTAGCTTGAGCAGCTAAAATCACTTTTTGTACTATTATTTTAGCATCATCAGGGTGTTCTTCTAAATAATCTGTTAACATTTCTGAAACAGCCTGGCTTACACTAGAAGAAACCTCTCTATTTCCAAGCTTAGTTTTAGTTTGCCCCTCAAATTGAGGTTCAGCAACTTTAACAGATATTATTGCGGTTAAACCCTCTCTAAAGTCATCTCCAGATATTTCAAACTTTAATTTATCAAGCATCCCAGATCCATCAGCATATTTTTTTAGTGTATGTGTTAAACCTCTTCTGAAGCCAGAAAGATGAGTTCCACCTTCATGAGTATTGATATTATTAACGTAAGAATGTAAATTTTCTGAATATGAAGTATTGTAAGCCATCGCTACTTCAACAGGGACTCCATTTTTTTCACCTTCAAATGAAATAACATCTTTCATTAAAGGCTCTCTATTTCCGTCTAAAAACTTTATAAATTCTTTTAACCCTTCTTTTGAATGAAAAGTCTCACTTACAAATTCACCTTTTTCGTCCTTATTTCTTTTGTCTACAAGAACTACAGTAATTCCTTTATTCAAGTAAGCTAATTCTCTTAGTCGAGAAGCTAATATATCATAACTGTATTCTAGGGTTTGAGTGAAAATAGTAGAGTCAGGCTTAAAAGTAACCATTGTTCCTCTTTTGTCAGTAGTACCAATTTCTTTAACGGGATTTAATGATTTACCTCTCTCGTAGTCCTGTTCGTATATTTTACCATTTCTATAGACAGTAGCTTTTAAGCTTTCTGATAATGCATTTACACAACTAACTCCAACCCCGTGAAGACCACCAGAAACCTTGTAAGAATCTTTATCAAATTTACCACCAGCCCCAATTTTAGTCATCACGACTTCTAAGGCAGAAACTCCTTCTTTTTTATGAATATCTACCGGAATTCCTCTACCATCATCTATGGTGGTTACAGAATTATCTTCATTTATAACCACAGATATCTCATTACAATGACCGGCTAAGGCCTCGTCAATTGAATTATCTACAACCTCATACACCAAATGATGTAGACCTCTTGTACCAACATCACCAATATACATTGAAGGACGCATCCTAACATGCTCCATTCCCTCCAGAGCTTGAATACTATCCGCAGAATAGCTTTGCTTGTTTTCACTCATAAATTATATTTTTAATTGGTTTTTTTTTATTAAAAAAAACCTTATGAAAAAGTTACATTTTAATTATTAATGTAAATATAAAAAAAAGTGAAAATTTTTATGCTATTTTATTCTTAAATAACCCTATAAGTTATTAACAATTAAAGTAGTAAAAATTGACTAAAATTAAGCTTCATAAGCATCGTCATGAACCTCAATAATTGCTCTACCTGACGGCTCATTCATATTTTTAAATGCTTCATCCCATTCTAGAGCTATTTTAGTGCTACAAGCCACTGAAGGTTCTTGAGGAACACTTAATGCAGCAGCTTTACTTGGAAAATGAGACTGAAATATTGATCGGTAAAAATACTCCTCTTTTGATGTAGGTGGTTGATTAGGGAAATCGATTTCTACAGTTTTCATTTGATCATCAGAAACAGAACTATTGACAAGCTCCTTTAATTTATCTATCCAACTGTAGCCAACACCATCACTAAACTGTTCTTTTTGTCTCCACGCAATACTTTCAGGTAAATAATCTTCAAAAGCCTTTCTTAATACCCATTTCTCCATTCTTTCAGAATTAATCATTTTATCATTAGGATTAATACTCATTGCCACGTCAATAAATTCTTTATCTAAAAAAGGAACCCTACCTTCAATCCCCCAAGCAGCCAAACTTTTATTCGCCCTTAAACAATCATACATGTGTAGCTTATTAATCTTTCGAACTGTTTCCTCATGAAATTCTTTAGAATTTGGTGCTTTGTGAAAATACAAGTAACCTCCAAACAGTTCATCGGCACCTTCACCTGATAATACCATCTTAATACCCATTGATTTAATAACTCTTGCCATTAAATACATTGGAGTTGAAGCTCTTATAGTAGTAATATCATAAGTCTCTAAATTATAAATAACATCTTTAATTGCATCTAACCCTTCTTGAATTGTAAATACTATCTCATGATGAATTGTTCCAATATGGTCTGCAACTTTTTTAGCAGCTGATAGATCTGGAGACCCCTCTAAACCTACTGAAAAAGAATGTAACTGAGGCCACCAAGCATCTGACTTATCTCCACTTTCTATTCTCTTTTGTGAATATTTTTTAGCAATTGCAGATGTAATCGACGAATCTAATCCACCAGAAAGTAAAACTCCATAAGGGACATCACTCATAAGCTGTCTATGCACAGCAGACTCTAAAGCCTCTTTGACTATTTTTATGCTTGTTGTATTTTCTTTTACTGCTTCATAGTCACTCCAATCTCTAGAGTACCACTTAATAAATTCTTTATCTTTGCTGTGGTAATAATGACCTGGTGGAAAAAGTTCAATTTTTTTACACTTCCCCTCTAATGCCTTAAGCTCGGAAGCGACATAAAAAGTACCTTTTTCATCCCAACCAATGTAAAGTGGAATTATTCCAATATGATCTCTTGCTACAAAATACTGATCATTTTCTGAATCATATATTGCAAAACCAAAAATACCGTTCATCTTATCTAAAAAAGATGGTCCATATTTTTGATATAAAGCAATAATAACCTCACAATCACTATTGGTCGAAAAGTCATAAGAACCAATAAACTCTTTTCTTAAATCAAAATGATTATATATCTCTCCGTTGGCTGCTAATACTAACTTATTGTCAGAACTAAAAAGAGGTTGTCTACCAGATTTTGGATCTACAATAGCCAACCTTTCATGAGACATAATAGCATTATCAGAACTATAAATTCCACTCCAATCAGGACCCCGGTGTCTGATTTTTTTAGACATTTCTAAAATTTCTGGTCTTAAAGAATCCGGGGATTGCTTTAAATCAAAAGCACAAACTATTCCACACATATTATATATTTTAGTCAAATATGCGTTAAATATTAATATTATAAATTAAAAATATACTTTTAATTACATATATAAATATATAATTATAAATTAATTACAAATATTAATTTTTATTTAAACAATAACAAGTAAGGTTAAAATAATTAACTATGGAATATTAAGATATTTGTGTGTCTGAAGAGAAACCTTCCATTTAGGATTTTGCATCACATAATCAACAATAAGTGGCATAACCAGGTCTCTTTTACTCCATTCAGGTTGCAAAAATAGCACGCATTTCTGATTAACTTTTGCAGCCTCTCTCTCGGCAAACTCAAAATCACTCTTATTATAAATTATCATTTTAAGCTCATCTGCAACTTGATATATTTCGTTCTTTGGAAGTTTTCTTTTTTTAGGAGACAAACATATCCAATCCCAATTTCCAGAAAGATCATAAGCTCCTGAGGTTTCAATATGTACTGACTTGTTTTTTTCTTTTAGCAATTTAGTCAAAATAGACATGTCCCACATTAGTGGCTCACCCCCTGTGACGACTACAGTATCACTAAAATGCTTAGTGTTTTCTACAATCTCAGTTGTTAATGTGGGTGGATGAAGAAGAGCATCCCAACTTTCTTTTACATCACACCAATGACAACCTACATCACAACCACCAAGTCTAATGAAATAAGCAGCAGCTCCCTTATGAAAACCCTCACCTTGAATTGTGTAAAATGACTCCATTAATGGCAACATTTTACCTTTATCAACTAAATTTTTAGTATCGCTATCCATCGATTGCAAATATAAATTTCTATTTATTACAAAAACAATTAAGTGGCATTTATTTAATGTAAATAATTAAACATAAACACCATAAATAATTATATTTACACAACATTAAAGAATAAAAAACAATGAATAAAATTATAATCTTAATAATTACAACTGCGATTATTACATCATGTTCAAAAGAAAAAGATCCCTATTTAATTTCAAAAAACAGCATAGGACATGTAAGTGACACAACAATGATTAAAGATTTAATTCAGATTTTTAAAAATGATTCTATTAGAAATGACATTTCCGGTGATAGTTTTACTGGAAAATTTAATGACATAACAATACTAGACAAACAAGGAAATGAATTATTAGAAATTACTCCTAAGGAAGACCTAGACTACACTTCTACAGCTAAATTAATTAAGATAATTGACCCAAAATATAAAACAAAGAAAGGGATTGGACCTAGTAGTACCTTCAAAGAAATAAGAGACAACTACAATATAAGTAGCATTCAAAACAGCCTAAGAAATATAATTATTTCAATCAACTCAGCTAATTTATATTTCACAATTGACAAAAATCAACTCCCATCTAACTTAAGATATAATTCAAATATTGATATTGATAAAGCTCAAATTCCAGATAAAGCTAAAATCAAAGATCTTTACTTGCAATGGATAAATTAGATGGAAAAAGAACTAATAAGGCTAAACAAGTATTTAAGTGAAATCGGATATTGCTCCAGAAGAGCTGGAGACAAACTTATTGAGTCCGGAAGAGTTTTCATAAATAATGAGCCTGCTTCACTAGGTCAAAAAGTCAGTGTAAACGATGAAATTAAAATAGATGACAAGCTTATAGGTGTTAAGAAAAAAAAGAAGATTTATTTAGCCTTAAATAAACCAATAGGAATTGTTTGCACTACTGATACTAGAGTTGAAAAAAATAATATAATAGATTTTATAGGTTATCCAGAAAGAATTTTTCCAATAGGAAGATTAGACAAACCAAGCTCTGGACTAATTCTTCTAACAAATGATGGCGATATTGTAAATAAAATTCTAAGAACAGAACATAACCACGAAAAAGAATACATAGTTAAAGTCGACAAGGCTCTTTCTCAGACTATTATTGATCGAATGTCAAAAGGTGTCCCAATATTAGATACAATTACAAAAGAGTGTAAGATTAGAAAATCAGGCAGCAATGAGTTTAAAATCATTTTGACCCAGGGCCTAAATAGGCAGATAAGAAGAATGTGTGAATATTTTAATTATAAGGTTATTTCTTTAGAAAGAACTAGAATAATGAATATAAAACTAGACTTACCAGTTGGAAAATATAGAGAATTAACAAAAGAAGAGATAACCTCTTTAAACAAACTTATTGATAATGAATAAATTAACACCTTTTCACTTAGCAATTCCGGTAGACAACCTCTCAAGGTGTAGAGTTTTTTATAAACAAATATTAGGCTGTAAAGAAGGTAGAAGTAGTAATCATTGGGTCGATTTTGATTTTTTTGGACACCAGCTAGTTATACATTATAAAGAAAAGTCAATTGAAAAGTCACATAGTAATCTTGTTGATGGAAAAGATGTTCCTGTGCCACATTTTGGAGTCGTATTACAGTGGAATAAGTTTCAGAAATTGTCGATTAGACTTAGGTCAAAAAATGTAAAGTTCATTATTGAGCCCTACATACGATTTAAAGGTCTTCCAGGTGAACAAGCGACTATGTTTTTTAAAGATCCCTCTGGAAACGCGTTAGAATTCAAATCCTTTAAGGATTTTAACCAAATTTTTGAGAAGTAGTAAATTATTAACTTTTTAAAAACTTACTTACGGTCAATCTGTAGAGGTTAAAAAAATATAACCCTATGCTTTAATCACGTCGTTGTTATATTTCATTTTCCCTCCAATATATATCTGCTTACTTAACAATACATTAGTCTCAAAAGTATCTTCCCTAGTTTTAACTAGTCTAATAAATTCTGCATATTTATGGTTTGGGGTTAAACTGTCATTTACTATTATTTTTTTCGCCTTGTAATCATAGGACGATTTCTTAGTTTTATCCTTAATTATTAAACAAACAATATCATTAAAATCGACAAAGTAGATTTTGTTAAAACAGCGCATCCTACCGTAATTATCTTTTTTTGTGTAACTAACATGAGCCATATGTTTAATTTGACTCCAAGCTTTAGTTGTTTTCTTTGAGGGAATTAGAAATATGTTTCTTGAAATACCGCGATTATTTGCCGAGTATTTTATAAAACAAAAAAGACTCACTAAAATAGCTATACCTCCAAATATTGCGTAATCATTTTCAAATCTATTAAACAACACAATACTTTTTTTTGGATCAGAAAAAAGAAAATAAAACACTGGGATTAAAGAATAAACTAGTAGCCAAATTGGTTCAAATAATATTATACTTCTGTCTCTCATAATGGGTTAGGATAACATGAACTATTGAAAAAAATAAGCTAGCACACAAAAAATTACAATAATAGAAACAATAGCTATCAGTATATTTTTTGCCTTATTATCTGACATACTATCTTTATCATAACCTAATCCGCTTCCTGCATCACCAAAATTTCCATTTTCAAAATTCATAGTTAAAATTTAAATATTATTTATTTAAGAAATGCTTGAAGAGTGTTCTTCAAAAGCATTGCAATTGTCATAGGACCAACACCACCCGGAACAGGTGTAATATAGCTTGATTTTTTAGATATGTTTTCAAAATCTACATCTCCAACAATTTTATAACCCTTTTTAGAATCGTCCTTAACTCGAGTTATTCCAACATCTACAATAACAACTCCATCTTTTACCATATCCTCAGTAACAAAATCAGGTGTCCCTAGTGCTGAAATAATTATGTCAGCCTGTAGGGTAAGTTCTTTTATGTTTTTGGTTCTACTATGCGCTAAAGTAACTGTAGAGTTACCTGGGTTAGACTTTCTACTCATTAGTATACTTACAGGTCTTCCAACAATATCTGACCTTCCTATAACGACAGTGTGCTTTCCTGATGTTTCTACATTATACCTGTTTAAAAGCTCCATAATTCCATATGGTGTAGCTGAAATAAAGGTTGGTAAATTAAGTGCCATCTTTCCGAAATTAGTAGGATGAAAACCATCTACATCTTTATCTGGGTCAACAGCCATTAATATTTTTTGAGAATTTATATGCGAAGGAAGCGGCAATTGAACAATATAACCATCAATAGCATCATTTTCGTTAAGTTCTTTAACCTTCAATAATAATTCAGATTCAGTAATTTTATCTGATAATTTTATAAGAGTTGATTCAAATCCAACTCTTTTACAAGCCCTTACTTTACTTCCAACATAAGTTAAGCTTGCTCCATCTTCACCCACAATAACAGCAGCTAAATGAGGGGGCCTTGAGCCTTTTGCAACTATTTCTTTTACAGAAATTGCAATTTCACTCTTGATATCATTGCTAGTTTTTTTACCGTCTAATAGTGTCATTTATCAAAAATTACCTTTTCATGTTTTGCATCATTTGCATCATCTTATTAGCACCACCACCTTGCATCATCTTCATCATTTTACTCATTTGATTGAATTGCTTTAATAATTGATTTACCTGTTGTATTGAGGTCCCCGAACCTTTTCCAATTCGATCTTTTCTAGATTTATTAATTATTGATGGATTGGATCTTTCTTTTGGAGTCATAGAGTAAATCATAGCCTCGATATATTTGAACGAATCATCATCAACATCAACATCCTTCAACATTTTTCCAGCACCAGGAATCATTCCTACTAAATCTTTCATGTTACCCATTTTCTTTATTTGATGAATTTGTTTTAAGAAATCATCTAACCCAAAAGTGTTTTTTGCAATTTTTTTCTGAATTCTTCTGGCCTCTTTTTCATCAAATTGTTCCTGTGCTCTCTCAACTAATGAAACTACATCACCCATTCCAAGTATTCGATCTGCCATTCTAGAAGGATAGAAAACATCAATAGCTTCCATTTTTTCTCCAGTACCAATGAACTTAATCGGCTTATTTACTACTTGCTTAATTGAAAGAGCAGCACCCCCTCTAGTATCTCCATCTAGTTTAGTTAGTATAACTCCATCAAAATCTAAAACTTCGTTAAATGCCTTTGCTGTATTTACTGCATCTTGACCAGTCATAGCATCAACTACAAATAATATTTCTTGAGGATTAATCGCTTTTTTAATGTTTGATATCTCATTCATCATCAGCTCATCAATCGCTAGTCTACCTGCAGTATCAATTATGACAAGATTAAAGCCGTTTGATTTCGCATGTGCTATAGCTGCTTTAGAAATAGAAACTGGATCTTTGTTTTCCGGATCACTATATACCTCAATGCCTAATTGATTTCCCAAAACATTTAACTGCTCAATTGCAGCTGGTCTATATACATCACAGGCCACTAATAATGGCTTTTTATTTTTCTTTGATTTTAAATAATTAGCAAGTTTACCAGAGAATGTAGTTTTACCTGAACCTTGTAAACCAGACATTAAAATTATTGACGGAGAACCGTTGATATTAAGCTCAGAGGCATCTCCACCCATAAGCTCTGTTAGCTCATCCTTAACAATCTTTACCATTAACTGACCAGGCTTTAGGTCAGTTAACACATTTTGCCCAATTGCTTTTTCTTTTACTTTTACAGTGAATGTTTTAGCAATTTTAAAGTTGACATCTGCATCCAATAAAGCCCTTCTAACTTCCTTTAATGTTTCTGCAACATTAATTTCTGTTATTCTACCATGGCCTTTTAAAACTTGAAGAGCCTTATCTAATTTTTCGCTTAGATTATTGAACATATTAAAGAATTATTTAGAAATTCAAATTTAAGAATTTAACCCATTAATTAGCTTAAATCATTGGATTTATTCTTAAACAAATTAAACATAACAAGTACATGAGGAAAAGTAATTGCTGATAAAAAAGAAAAGAATAATGAAATAAATAGTTTGTCATCATTAACAATGTAATAAAGTACAAATAAAGAAACAATGGAAATTAACCAATAAAGAGCTGAATTCTTTAAATATAATAAAAGATTCTTTTTGTTGAATTCACTATGAAGTTCAATAATTTGATCTCGTAAAGATGGAATTGAGTGCCAAATAATAAAATATATTGCAAATCCGGCTATAAGAGATGCAATACTAAAAATCACAAATAAAAGAGCAACCAAAATTATTTCTTCAAAAAAGTTAAAAGAAATAAATTTCTTATGGTACATAAAAAATGAAAATATAATTGTTATTATCATTGAAGTATATAACAATATTTTTAAAAATTGATGTGTAATGAAAACATTAGTGATTTCATTTACAATAACTATTACCTCATCTGGTGAAGAGAAAAAAATCATTGAAAATATAAGCATTCCATATGATGTGTAGTAGAAAGATATTAAATAGTTTTTAGCATTACTTTTAGAAATAAAATGCTGCTCCCCGAAATGATAAGAACTAAAGATAACAAATAGACTTAGTGCTAAAAATGGAAGAAAATAAAAAAAAACAGCAACTAGGCTTACCATTAACACATAAACTACAAAAATGGTTAAGCTTGAAATATTTGAATTAGATTTAAGAGTATGATTTATAAGCATTATATCGTTAGATCCATGTAATATTCCAACCGTGAGAATCATAATATAAGCGATATTAGATTCGATGACAGGGGATATTTGGGCAGAAAGCCAAAGTGCAAAAAA
>ERZ651776.3994-NODE-3994-length-14021-cov-4.322433_pt1 | contig 14021 bp, 11 predicted proteins | sample MGYA00514761_ERZ651776 | MGnify/ENA metagenome assembly ERZ651776 | reverse complement strand
AAAAAAAAAACCCCGCCCCCCCCCCGCGGTCCAAACCCCCCCCCCCCCCCCCTTCGCGACAAAAGGGCTGTCGGCAGGGGTTGGTATTTTTGTCGTTTGGTTTGGGGTTTGGTGTGTGTTGGGGGACAACAACAAAACGAAACGGAGTGAGAAACGCTGACAACTAACCGGAGAGGAGAACGCGGGGGTAGATGCGTGGAGGACGAACCTTCAACGACACACTTGTCCTCGGAGATTGCGTGGGTGCACCACCTTCACCCCGAGAGGACTCTCGAAAGACACGCGGACACCGGGGGGGGGGTTGTTTTTCACAGCCGAAGGGGGGGGGAATTAAATCGACAAAGAAGGAAAGAGGATCTTTTGGAGAGATGGGGGAGAGCGACGAACGTTTTGGGGGTTTATTGGAGGCAAGGTGGTTGTGAAAAATAAATTACTCGCCTGGATTTTTGGTCGAAAGAAGCGACGCTTCTTCTATCAACAAAATAACCCAAAAAGAATCTTTTCCCACAAAATTTTAGCAATGTCGGTATCTAAGGATGAGTGCAATGGATTGTTGAGCGCCTTGGGGTTGTACAACCCAGCGGTGCCTGGAGATTGCGCTACTTTGTCGCTGAAGTCTGAAAGGAAGAGGGGGGAGAAGGAGGTGAGTTCTTTTGTTCGAGGGGGGTGGTTGGGTTGGGGGAGGGGGTAGATATTAGATGACGCTGGTGCACTATAAAAACAACTGAAGTTCTGTCGTAACTTCAACAAAGAAAATGACAATTCTGAAGCTGTCTCTTGCAACTTCAACACGCTTCGGAAAACCGACAATTCTCTACTCTCACCCCTTTATCTCTCACAGGAGCACACGTCCTGGCTCTGGCCGAAGATGGCCCGCAGGGCCACCAACAACCGGTCGGACTACAAGCAGGAGAACTGGCACCCGGATGAGGTCAAAGTTTCCAAGGAGGACTGCGGGGATATTAGGAAGGCTCTGGAAGCGCTGGGGAATAAGGAGGCGATGGAGATGCTACCGAAGGCGTGTAGGTAGGGAGGAGGGGGAGGTAATTACGAATTTGTGACGATTACTGTTGGGTGGTTGAACCGCACAAAAAAATCGAGTTGAGGAGTGAAGAGAGAGATAGAAAAAGGCGAAAAGCTGTGTGTCGTTTACGAAAATAATAGTCTGCTCTCCTAGCATTTACATTCGGTATCTCTTACATTATGTACACCTGATGAGGATACCCACAACCCTTACCATAAAACTAACCAGTCCTAGCGAGACTAAATTTATTGCCGGACAGGACAAACCCTCGACAAAAACTAGCTCTTTGCAAGCTGGAACATGACCTTGACGTAGGTAGAGAAGTCTACCACGGCGTTGCCGCCCAATCCCGCCTCGTGGAGGTAGTTTTCGGCCTCGTCGATGCTCCACTTACCAACATAGCTCGTCAAACCATAGATGAGCTGTTTCTTGTCGAGGCATCCGGCCTTGTAGCCGCTTGTTCTATTGTACATACAATCCGTGTTGCTGAAATCCTTCCCGAAAAATTCAAAGGCAGAATATATACTTTCCTCTGTGTAATCTATGGCGGGCTTGTCGCTCTTCATGGCCCGGACAAAGTCCGGGAAGAATACCTCGTCACTTTCGGTGGTATCGATCTTCCTGACCAATTCCACGACCTCCTCCTCGCTCTTCGACATCCCAAGGAGGTCCAAAAGCTTGCCGAGCTCCTCGCTGTCGATACTACCCCCGTGGTCGAGGTCGACGAGCTGGAACATCTCCCTGAATTCCTGGACTTCCTGGGCCGTGCTGCTCCATGCTGCCGCCAGGTCGACGTTCTCCTGGAGTTCCTCCTCGACCGTCATGGGCGCGTCTGAGTCGTCGTCGTCGTCGGAGTCATCCTCATCGCTCCCCCCTTTCCCATCATCGATGTCGTCATCTCCCTCCCCCTCGGCCTCTGATATATTGTACCTATTGGCCAGCACAAGTTGTCGCTCGAGTTCCTTCTGACGGTGGGCTCTTGCCTGAGTACCCTCTGGGTCTTTCATGGCCTCCTCAACCATCTCAAAAAGCTTGGTTCGTGAGGCCTTGTTCTTATACAAGCTGAATACTGGCCACTTTCTGTCGCCTGATACCTCGACATGTAGTAGAGTGCCGGCTAGGAGGGCTCGGGCATGGTCTTCAGTTACGTTAGGGGCGTCGGCAATCTTCTTCAGCTCGTTTTCGGCGTGACGAGTGAAAATCAATCGCTGCTCTTCCAAGAACCACCTGTGTGGTATTAGGCGCGTCATTACGTGCACAAAGGTTGGGTTAGCTTGTATGCGAAGCTTGTATGCGAAGCTTGTTTGCGAAGCTTGTTTGCGAAGCTTGTATGCGAAGCTTGTTTGCGAAGCTTGTATGCGAAGCTTGTTTGCGAAGCTTGTTTGCGAAGCTTGTTTGCGAAGCTTGTTTGCGAAGCCTGTTTGCGAAGCTTGTTTGCGAAGCTTGTTTGCGAAGCTTGTTTGCGAAGCTTGTTTGCGAAGCTTGTTCGCTCGCATTCTCCTTTTCTCACACTTTCTCACTCACTCACCTAATGAGAAATCGCATCAACTCTAAGGGTACACCCTTGGGTGTCATTTCGACCAGATGTCCCTCCTCTTGTCCTTCCTTGTCTTTTACGTTATGCTCCACTATGATGTTTTTCAATTGAATTTGCTTCTCCAACACGCTATACCTTCTGCTCGCGCTCTCCATTTTGTTGCCCACTAAGGGCAGCACGCTCCCTTTCCTTCCCTTGTAACTGTCACTATCCTCAGTCAATGCGACCTTCCTCTCCATTTTGTACCAGATCTTTTCCAGCACGAATCGGCGGGCCTTTTTGCAGGCAAGGAAGGAACGCATCAATCTTTGGACGCGCACTACGCGATGTCGGAAGGTGAAGATGATGTACTGAATCTGCTGGACGCTGAAGTCATGGAAGAATCGCCTGTGCGGTGGGAAGAAAAAGAAAAGGGGGAGGATTAGACGAGACGGTCAGGAACGATGTGTCGGGTGCATCGGAGTTGGCGAGACAAGCCAGTACTTGCTCTCGCTGCGTCGCACTGAGACAAACCAAGTACTTGCTCTCGCTGCGTCGCACTGAGACAAGCCAAGTACTTGCTCTCGCTGCGTCGCACCGTGCCATGCCCCCCCCGATTTGGCCACTCAAAAAAACTCTCACCTTAAATTCTGTGCGTGCAATTTCCTCCGGCAGCACCTGAGCCAGAACCGGATCCGCCACTCGACGTTGGCGAGCTTCTGCCGGGTGACCAAGGCGCTTAACATCTTCTTGTGCTTGATGAAGCCCTTCCAGTTCCGCTGAATGATGATGGCCGCGTCGTGCAGCACTTTCTGCTCTTTCCACTTTTGGACATTTACCCTTCCTCTCTCGAGCCACAGAGTTGTAACATGGGCGAGCGCCACAACACCAATGAGCTGCGAGTTTGTTTCGTCGAAGATCGGGGTAGTTAGTGACGACTGTTTCGCCGTCTCGCACTCCTATCAACTACACGCGCATCAATCCAGCACTCACCTTCTTCTGATAGGCCTGCGTCTCTTTCATCTTGGCCATGGCTTGCCTATTCAGTTCCTTCTTCTCTATGTTCTTCAAAACTTCGTCCCTCTTGCCCTGCTCAATTTCGTTCCTTCGCTTCTGTGCCATTGAAGTCCTTTCGGTCCTCCTGCGACTGTTCGATTTCAACTCATCTAAGGTCGGCACCCGATGGAACTGAACGTCCACATTAGTCCCTGGACCGACGGTGTTTCTGCTTTTCTGCTTCCTCCTCTGCTTGTTGCTCAGGCCCCTCGATAGTCCACCGGGGCTATTGAAGGGACTATCAGTCATTCCCCCCTCCGACTCAGCAAGAGCTTCTTTTTGGGCATAATCTGCCAACTCAGAAAGCCCCTGCCTTAACCCGCTAGCAACACTTGAATCCCCAAATGAGCTCCTCCGCCTAACTTTCTTGATCGTGGGTAACTTCTGGTCGCTGCCTCCGGAAACAAAACCGCCTACCCCTGCGCCCCCTCCATCTTTATCGGCGGGTACGAGAGCCGGAAGACTGGCTGATTGCTGCAACAGGCTCTCTTTCAATGTATTTTTGTTGATCTTCTTCCCAACAGCAAACTTTTCCTTTTGCGCCGCGATTAAGGTCTCACGGGTCTGTGTGGTTGTAGGACTTCCGCTTGGAGAGAGTCCAGTATTCTTCGAGAGCTTGGTGTCTCGCTGGACTTCAGTAATGTTTCCCAAGATGTTATCAATTTCTCGAGACTTGCTGCTATTGAGAAGAGACTCACGGCGCGTTTTCATAGACATTATTACTGGAAGCTGCGCCAAACGCCCAGTGGATAACTTGATGGAAAGGAATTAGTGCCAAATTTGGATCTCCCCTTATTAAAAAATGCTGTATTGTTTGAGAGTTGCAAAAAGTTCGTAGTTGCAACACTCAATTCCATTTCTGTTTCATTAAAAGTGAGGCAGAAAGAATGTCAGAATTATCCTTCGAGGATGCTCTGTCGAGGCATAATCACCCTCAAATGACTTCAAAAACTTCGAAAAAAGCACCCAAGCTCCTTTTCACACCTCCTTCCTCATCATCCCGACCCCCTGAAGGGCAGGCAGCAGCCTTAACCAACGTAATGGGTAGAAGCGTCAACCTCACCAATACATGGGTGGGTGATTCGTCGCCGTCCCAGCCTCAGACCACTTCTCCCCTCCCCGCCCTCCCAAAAACAACAGCAGCAGGAACAACTATGACGATAACAACGACAACCACAACCCATGAAAGCAAGCAACCCGCACCCTCCCGTCGCTCTCTACCTCCTCAACAAAATGCGGTCCAAAAGAGTGGTGGTGTGTGGCGATATACTGGGGGTAAGAATCACGACAGCAGAGATGTACCTGCACAAAGGAGCTCAGCAATACAACTTGAGAGACAGTTTGATGCGCTCATGAGGATTCCTTCTCAACAAGCGCATGGCAACTCTACCGTCAGTAACAATAACAGGGCAAATGAGGGCAACGACTTCTTGGCTATTCAAGCAGACGTTGACGCCTCGATTGCGCAGAGGCAAATATTGTGTCTCTGCACCAACCTTAGTGAAGGCGAAAAAAGTCTGGAGGAGCAATTCAAGCATGTTGACAGTTCTCTAGCGGATAGTCTGGGGATCAATGCAAACAGCATCAGCAAGGTTAAGAAAGTTTTGAGCGAGGCTATTTACGTTCAGAAGCACACTGATCTTATTTTGTCTGGCCTTGTGGCGCAGGTTGAGTTGGCTTGTCTTGAGCAGGTGAGTTGGTGCGGAAGTGGGTGTGGGAGTTAGTGTTGAAGTAAAGGGAGAGGGAGAGGAGAGGAGAGGGAGAGGGAGAGGGGAACACTACAAGTTGCTTCCATCGTTCTCATTTTTTTTCTCACTTTTTCTGTTGTTCTCGGTCGATACCCTTGGTGCTAATTTGCAGGGACGGCTCCTGCGAAAGCTCCGTGAAAAGTACGCCTATGTCTTTCAGAATCTTTCGGAAATTCAATCTGACGGCCTGTGGCAGCTCGAGACTTCGGCTCTGTCCCTCACAAATTTGAGGGGTAATTTGATTGCCCTGGCCGAGAGTAAAACTAAGTCAGAGGAGGAGATGAAGAAGAAAATTGCCCTTGCCTACGTTGATGCCGAGAATTTGGCAAAGGAAGCCCGGAAAGAGACGAGCGACCAGAAGGTAAAATACGAGGAGAAGATTGCTAGCCTGAACAAGTCTCTCACAACGCTGCAACAGATTGTTCAAAATATGGCCAGCGATACTGGAAAGGTACGAGACGGTGACATGAGCCAGCAGCTCCTCAAGCTCCGCAACTTGTGCGACGAACAAGAATCTACTCTTGAAGAGCTCAGACCTCTTAAGCAAGAAGCGAAGACAACCAAGGTGAAATTGATGATGCGCGAAAACGAGTTGAACAAGCTGAAGGAGGAGAATGCCCGCCAGAAGAGTGACCTCTCGAAGCAAAACAAGTTGCTTAAGACGCTAATTGACAAACGTGGCGTGGTTCTGACTGACGAGGAATATACTTTGATGCAGAGCATCGAGCACTCTGCGGCGAATGCAGAGAGCGATCCGGAGAGCTCGTCTGAAGAAGAGGAGGACTTAACGGAGAAGCCGCCTACGTCCCTTCTTTGTGTGCTCTGCCACGGGCGTCTGGATAAGACCATAAATTTGAAGAAAAAACTCCTCTCAGGACCCCCTCGGCTGCCTGCGCAGAACTACAGAGTCTTGCTGCCGAAAATCGACCTGCACAGGGAAGACCCAGTGTACACGGAGCCCACTTTCACCAGTAGCGACGAGGAAGATTGTGGAGAGGAGGAGAAGAAGGGCTCCGGTCGGGGAAACGGCGACGACGATGAGGACGATGAGGACCTCGAGGAGAAGGTCCCGGACACGGGCAACAAGAAGACGGGTTTGATTATGCAGACGCTGGAATCGAGCTACATGCCTCCTGTAATCCGATCGCTGGCTCTGTCGAAAGAGTGGGTAGTAAATTGCATGCGTTCGATCTGCAACGCAAAGGTAGTGGAAGAGTCGCTAGTGTCAACTTCTTTTCGGATAGAGAGTGGGATGGGAGTGAGGAGGTCCAGATTCCCCGATTTTGTGCACAGCTGGTTCGAGCCACCTGAAGAGACGGTGAAGAAAGTCAGGTGCCATGCCGAAAAGTGCACGTTGAGCCAAGCAAGCAAAACGTACAAGAATGCCGTTTCGAAGGATGACGATGCAGAGAAGGAGCTCCGCACACTTGCCGACTCCCACCGCTGGGCTTTGTACTACGGGGTGAAGATGCTTGCATCTCAGTCCCCCCCCCTGCCTGAAGCCGTCCTCTTTTTCTCCCTCCTCGACGAGACGTATCCCGAGGATTTCCTTTCATTCTACCTCTTCTGCCTATCGACGGTGAAGTCCGTGTGCGGGAAGGTCATGAGGAAGCAAGAGGGAATCACGGCTTGGCCGCATCCGCCCACCAATTACTACGAATTGAAAGAACGGATGGAAAAGGCGGGTTTCAAGAACGATGGCAATGACAGCGCCGGCACTAAAACCAACAGCAGCGCCTATTACAACAACAAAAATGGCGTTATTGGCCCTCCTCCTCACACTTGTTGGATCCCGTCTGAACTTGCGTTGCAGATAAGTCGCCAGATCTGCCGCTGCGCTCTTCAAGATGAGTTGGAGGTGACATTGCGTGCTGTGTCTGCTTGCTTGATAACTGCCCAAGGGCGGCTTCCTTACGTGACGTCGAACTCTATAAAGTGCATTGACATGCACCTCTTGGTCAAGCTTTTTATGCACACGTACCGTGCGGAGCAGGCTTTGAGGAAGGGCGTGGTGAGGCTGATGTTTGAGACGGCCGCTGCGGGAAGGTGCAGCGATGAGGCACTGCTATATGCTCAGGAGAAGGGGTACGGAAGGAGAATACGCAAGGGAGGTGATGGCAGTGGTGGCGCTGCTGGAGCGTCCTTTTACTCTGGAGGAAGTGAAGATGATGGGCAGAACGGGGCGGAAGACTTCGAACTGGGTAAGGGGGGGGGAGATAATGGTCTCGACCCGATGCAATTCAGGTGTGTTATGAATTCATTTGCCCCTGGTATTGAACCCGCGGAGATTTCTTCCCTCTTCAGGGAGATTTGGACCCTCAACGAACAGAAAGTAACTTCGGAAGGGTTTCTGAAGGCGGCAGAGAGGAACCAACTCTTCACCAGGTGTGCCAAGTTCCCCGAGAGCCTGGCCGCACTTAGTTTGGGTGGCGAAGGCGAGGGCGAAGGAGAAGGAGAAGACAGTGGGAGTAAAGATAGTAAGGAGGGCACTTCGGATGACCCTTACGGCGGCGTACCCTACTCCCTCTCTTCCCGACACCGGGTTGGAGCAATCGTCCACATGCGGTCCCAGCTCCTGGCTCCCTGGTTGGATTCTCTGTCTTTGTCCCTGCCCCAGGGTGTTCGTTGTTTAGTTTCTTCGTTGAGGGCGAGCGTATCGGAGACCATGAATTTTTGCGCGGACGCTACTGGGACCCGCATAGATGGTATGGCGCCTCTCGGCGCGTACAGGAGGCTGCTGCTCCTTTGCCTCACAATCCGGATGCTCGGACATGAGACAGGAAGGCGGAGGTGGCCCACCTCGACCTCGGGGGAGCTCGGGAGCTGTGTGGAGAGAGAGCTGAGAGTGCTGGAGTCGCTCCTCAGGGACTTCGGACCCTGCAAGCTCTCTCCTAAGCTCGACAACTTCGCCAGAACCTACTCCGCTTTCAGGATACAGGCCGTTTGGAGGGCTTTGCTTTCCAGACGTCTCAAGGGTCCACCCCTACAAATACTCAAGTTCATGAGGAGTGGGTATCTTAACAACCGAGGAGATATTTCACGTAGGGAACGTCACCTTCCCATCCCCCTAGTCATGGATCAGGTCGGCTCTGTGTACGAGCAGTATATAAAGATGACGGGGGAATCCTCCCGTTTGGCTCTCGGTTTGGGTCGGCAACAAAGTGTGACGACGGGAAAGGCTGCCATGGCGTACTTTTTGGGGAAATACGGTGTCCCTGCGGCTGGGGAGAGGGCACTTCATGATTTTTTCATGGGAGTGAGGGGGGGAGAAGGGTACCTAGCGAGGCTAAGGATTTTCGGTTTGTTTTGTGGCATGGACGGGGTTAAAAGCGCCACCGCTGATAATGTTGTCGCCACCGGGGAAAGTTCTGAGGCGCCCGAGGAGGGTAAACTAGACCCCAACGAGTGGAACGAGGAATTGGGGATGGCTAACATGATGAGGAGGGCAGAAGCGGTATCTTTCTATCTGCAAGTCGTCCAGAGAATCCACACTGAAAAGAGGAAGACAATAAAGATCATGAAAGATAGCGGTGTCAGCTATTTGGATGCTATACGGAGATTGGAGAAGAAGGAAAGGAAGAAGGGCGGTAATATTTTTGCAGATGATTACGACAAATACGAAAACGAAAACGAAAACGAAAACGATTACACCTATGATGACAACAAAGAAGCGTTAAGGAACGAAGTAGTTCATAAACTCTTCCCTCACACCCCTCGTAATTTGGACGACAACAACTACACCTCGCTGGGATGGAAAGAGCCCACATCCCTCCTCCGCAAGGTTTGTTGTGATGTTTTCGTTGGCCTGAACGGGAACGATATGGTCCCTCCAGATACAGTTCGGGAAGTTGTCTTGCGGATCTCCGAGGGGATAAAGTCGGCGGAGGGAGGCTGGGCCGGGGTGGACAGCTTCCTTTGGGAGGTAATGCAAGTTTGGTGCACCATTGTCAGACTTCGGGTGTCGTCCCTAAGGAAATTCTTCAGGAGGTCAGATGAGGAAAAGATCAGGGAGTGGATAGGAAGCGGACACAAGTTTAGTGGCCTCTGCATGGAGGAAATCGGATGCAAGGGGAAAGAATGGATGACTACGTTGCAAGGGAGGGATAGGGAAGAGGTCGTGGAGGGTGGGTGGAGAAAAGCGGTGATGGGAAGTGAAAAGGTCAATTTTGGGGGCCTGAGGAGGGCAAAGGAAGCCTTAGAACAAGGGGTGATGGAGGCAGTTACAATTGATTTAGGGGGGGCGACCAACAGGACCAAGCCACTCATGTTGCACAGCGACTCCTTCAAACGTGTCGATCGACGACACCGTGAAGCGCAGCAGAAAAAGAAGAAAGAGCGAGAGTCGGCAGAGGCCAAGCAGAGAGAAGAGCAAATGTCTTTCGCTGAAAAGGCAAGAGCCAAGCAGAGCACAATGATTGGGAAGAAGGTGGAAGATGAGGTGGAAGATGACGAACGTGATGAGAGCTGTGTCTTTGTGGACTGGAGAGGAGGGCTTGAGGAGCTCAATGAGGCGTTCAGAGGGTACGATGGGAAGATTAGAGAGTGGATTGCGCAGGTGGAGGAAACAAAAAGCAACCCCGAACAAATACAAGCATTCAAGGCAAAATTCAACGCTTTCAAAGGCAATCTTAGCAGGTTTACTGAAGGGGCCAAAGTGGCAGCCTTGGGCGAGACAGAAAAAGACGTATTTGCTAATGATCTTCAAATGAGGCTCCACGTGGAAAAGGAATGGAGCACTTTCAGGGGACTTCTGAGCGACTTGTTATCCATGGGAAGTGAAGGGGAGGGGGTTGATGGAAGGAGGGTCACAAAAGAAATTCTCAAGGACGTCTGGGTTGAGGGAGAAAGAAACAGTTTCGCGGGGAAGAAGAAGCTTGTGCAGTGGGCGACATAATGTTTTGATTATATTGTGAGAATTTGCAAGCCTAAAAATCTTTGTTACCTCCTTCGAAGGGAAGGCTTTAAATTTAAATTTAAGTCGGCGTCGCCACTGAAAAAATGTTTAAGCCAGAGCGGCTACAGCCATGAATCCTAAGGCAGTAGCCGTCATTGATGCGAGCGCTTTACTTCCAGGAGCATCAAGGGAGTCGTCGTGATCGTGACCATCATGATCGTCGTGTTCATCTTCATGATCCTCATCATCGTGATCGTGACCATCATGATCGTCGTGTTCATCTTCATGATCCTCATCATCGTGAACTGTGACGGTCAGGTACTGACCCATGCCACAGTGGGTGTTGGGTGCACCCACAGAGCATGCAAAGTGAATTTTGTCTCCGTCAACTTTGTCACTGGGAACTGTGTATGCAAACGGGCTAGACTCTGACAGGAGTTGTGATCCCGTGAAATCGCACCCTGATGCTTCGCCGGTGACGATATGTTTGACATCATGAGTACCAGTCCAAGAAAATGTGATGACATCACCTGGACTAGCTTCCAGAGCTTGGCCAGATCCACCAAAGCCAGCAAGCCAATCGTGTGCAATGTCGGCACCCAGAGCAGCCTTTGCAAAGACAAAAAGACTAGCAAACGAGATTTTCATTTTGGATGTTGGAAAATAAAGGGAGTCACAAGTCCCGGGTCCCGGGTCCCGGGCATGGGGGGAGTTATGGTCGGATTTCACCTTTAAAAAAAAAAAAACTGTTTCCAAGTTATTAGCGTAAATCTATGTGATCTATGTGCCTTATTTCTTGCGTTCAGTCTTCTTCGATAAGGAATATAGGGGGATTCTATTTATTAAAATTGGCCCTTCACTGGTGATTATTGCGGTTTTTTAGTGATAGTCATATAGGCTGTACATAACCGTGCATAGTCAGATGGAAAATGTTAACCCGATTCACGCTCACTCCTTTAACCAGACATACAGGTTCGGTGGGAATGCCTCTGCGCTCGTAAGCTATGTCTGTTCCACCGTGAAACAAAACCCATTAGTTGAATGGGCCAAGTCTGGGAAAATATCTGAAGAAAGAAGTGTGAATCCTGACTATCATGATAACTACAATTTTGAGCCATTCTGTCCTTTCCCTTTCATCAATAAGGGCTGGGCCGCAGATGGCAAGGAGAGTTCCGAGGATATTGTTATGAATGACTGCAGCCTCACTTGGGCTGAAACCACCGATGGCGCCTACCAAAAGAAGTGCGCGATTTATTCTATTGTTGCTTGTCTCCCCTTGTTTTGGTGCTTGAGTCATTTGCGCATATTTTACCTGAACAAAGTGAGAACCATAAAAAACAAGAAGCGGCATCCATCTATGTTTGGTATATTTTCCAGGCATCCAAATATCAACGAACAAATGTGTTGGCTCGGGGTGTGGATCAGTGTCATCCACACAGTCATGTGCACGGATATCGATGCTTGGTCTACGGGTAACCTGATGCTCAAGCAACTCTTGATGGCTTGGTTGACTGCCTCTATTGTACATATACTAGTGCTTTTAGTCTCGAGCTGGATCACTATTATTGACGCAGGTACCACCAGAATAACCCCCCCATGGTGCCAGAAGCTTGTTTACTTCAGCTATTTTGGTATCTATGTCTTCGAGACGGTTTGCGGGCAGCTTATGCGGGTAGTAGGGAAGGCGAAGGATTATGATTGCTACTCTTCGGCCGAGGTAACGTTCGCCAAGAGCATAATGTTTGTTCTCTTAGTCACCGTGTGGGGTTGCCTAGCTTACGTGTACGGGCTAAGAATAAAAAATCAACTGGAAAATGTCAATGATAACAGCCAACTGACTAATGAGCAAAAGAAGATTTCCAAGTGGCTCCGAACTACCTGCAGATTGTGTTTTCTAGGGTTCTGGTGGAAAACTCTGCCGTTGATTTCATTCAGTGGGAGAGCTTGGACATTCTACGGCATTCCTCCGTGCAAGGTATCAATGTTTGCTTTCGTCAATGTCGGGATTTTCGTTACTCAGTACTCAATTGCCTATGCGCAACAACCATTACATGAGGGGAAGACGGCAACAATGCGATTGGCAGAAGGCTTCTCTAGCACCTTCTTGGGCACAAAATCAAAGACTGGTAAAAATAGTAATAAAAAGGGGTGGAATAGTACGGGGAGTGTTGTGCCTAATTCTGGGGATAGTAGCGGCACCGAAAGCAGCGACGTTAGTAGTGTTGCTAGCGAAAGTTCTCTGAGCATGGGAGACAGTATTTATACTGAAATCGAACGTGAGGAATTAGAAGGGAAGGAAAATAAATGATTTAAATTTTTGTTCTAAACCGCCGATGTGGTTTTAGAAAGCAACTTTAGTCTATCGTCGTCGTCGTTGCAATATCTGTTTGTCCTATTATTTTCGTCGTGAACTGTTGTAGCACTTTGGTTTATATCTTCGCTCTCCTCTGACAAAGTTTCATCCGAATATAATCTACTTGCAGTAGCCAGGTTGCTGGGACGCTCGCCTAAATTATCGCTCATGTAATAAAGACCATACAAAACTATTCCCGAACCCACGAAGGGCAAAAGCGACAGCTTCTCGCCATGGAAGATAAAGTCAGCGATGAAAGAGGTTGGAATGACAAGTGATGCCACAATGGACACCACTATAGGCTCAGTTTTGAAAATGGCAAGGGCGAAAAAAAAATCGAATATGAACGACAGAGCCAGATTGATCATCACATTGCGCCACTGCACGGTGTCTTGGGGCAAACCGAAACGTTCTACTCCGGTAATATCCAGAAGAATCAAACAAGGCCCAAAGAAGAAAAACGTCCCCAAACCGACAAAACTGAGACATGTGAGGGTCTCCAGAAACGGCGTGAGTGCAATCTCCTCTTCTTTCGTTTCGTGCTTATGCTCCTGGATGTGAGCGCTGGCGTGGTTGTGGGTGTGGGCGTGGGTGTGGGTAAGATCTCTCTTGTACTGAATCACCCAATCAAAAGCCACCTCGTACATTCCCCAACCTAATGCGGATGCAAATGTCCACAGACATCCGCTCCACAACTTTTCGTTTCCCTCGTCATTGTCATTGTCATTTTTGTGGCCTGCTGCCTTGTCGAAAATAGGCGGAACGCACACAACAATCACACCAAGAATTGCCAACATCAAACCAAGCTTCTTCCGCCGGCTAAACTCTACATTCAGAAATAGCTTTGAAAATATCAATGCAAAAAGCGTCTGTAGCTGGTAAAGCCCATTCGAGAGGGATACGCTAATATCCTGCAGACCCCTCACCCAGCAATAAATGCAGACATTATACACAATCGATATTAAACCGTACACAAAGAAGAGGTGTGAAACTGTTCGACAGCCTGCCCATCGCCGCAAGTAAGATTTTAACGACTCCTGCTGATTTTCGTCGCCGTGTCTACGCTTGTTCAAAAGTGACACTGCAGGAAGGAAGACTATCAACCCAGAGTGGTTCAAAAAGCTTATGAACGCTGGTTTCTCGTAGTTCTCGCCAGGCTGATTCTCCACGAACTGAACCATTTCCGAGCCTAGCACCCATGACAGCACATACAATAATAAAATGGCACCCGTGACGATTCCTTGGGCTCCTCCATCAACAGGCATGGGAGGGGGCGCAGGGCGTTTCGTGTTTAAGATCTGAATTGTCCGTGTATTGAGTCAGGGTGAAGCGTTAATCCCCTTTTAGTAGCTTATCGACTTCAATTTATTATATAGAGCAACTCATAACTAATAATCATAACCAACCGATTAACCGTTAGGTTGTCTTCG
>ERZ651776.3993-NODE-3993-length-14022-cov-5.506418_pt1 | contig 14022 bp, 10 predicted proteins | sample MGYA00514761_ERZ651776 | MGnify/ENA metagenome assembly ERZ651776 | reverse complement strand
ATGAAACTGAATATTCAGGTAATGCTAATCTAAAAAATATTAAAAAAATATCTAATACAGGAATTAATAGAATTTCTATAGGCGCCATCACTCATAGCGCTAAATCTTTTGATACAAGTTTGATACTAAGAATTTAATTTTTTTGAGGCTGAGTTAAAGCCCTTTAAATTAGACTGTATAACCACAGGTTCTTTGCTTGTGTAGCCCTTTACGGCAATATCTAATGTATTTGACTTTGACAAAAGGCCGTAAATTTTCTTATATAGTTCTAAAGATTTTTCATCTTTGGTGTTATCGGATAAAAAAACTAGACAACCTACCTGTTCGCAGCTTGACCATCTTAAATTAATTTGTTCTTTACCGTCAAATCTAAGTGCTAATTGAGTATTTAGATCAATACCAAGAGGAGCGATAATTGTAATTAGTCTTTTGGAGTCTTTATCCTCGTTAAGAAACTTAGTGTAAACAATTGAAAAATTTATGTTTGAATTTTGTATTCTAATATTTTGATTTACCTCACAATTTTTATCTTTTTCACTTTCTATACATTGGTAGGTCCAATTTTCAAATTGCTGAGTTGTTACCTTTGGCGGACTCTCAGCAAATAAACTGTTGCTTAAAATTACAAATATAAAAGTATAAATATATTTCATCAAAATTTACCGTTTATACTAATTAAACCTCTATCATTCCAGCTTAAACCGTCTACATCATTACCTGAGCTGTCTCTTCCAGAATTAGCGCTAATTTTTCTAGCATATGAAGCATTTATATTAAAATTTTGAAATATAGGAACTCCTACAGATGCTCCGTAACCTTGTAGGTGATAATTATTTTTTAATGCAGTATTTGTAGAATTCCAATTATCCCATAAACTTTTATGTAGTTTTATTTTCCCATAATCGTAAAATAATGTGCTTTCTAAATTTTTAAAAAGATTTCTTTTTAATTCTAAACTGGCAACAAAACCTAAATCTCCTGCTGCTTCATTTGAAGGATAAGCTCTAACTGCATTAGGACCTCCTAAACTTAATTGATCAGCTCCATCTAGATTATCCGCAGCTAATTGACCGTTAAATTTAATTAACATATTTGTATTATCAGTTAATTTTTGCATACGATTTAAGTTTAATGTTCCTTTAAAATTTCTACCATTATTATCTGATGTAGATTGATCGGTATCGTAATTAGAGGAATTATCAGTAAGATCAACTTTAGCTAAAGATAAACCAAAAGAACCATAATTAATGCCTCCACCAAATCTACTATCTCTGTTATCAAAACCTAGATTAAAAACACTTTTCAAAACATCTTTGTCGCTATTATTTCCAGTACTTAGATCATTCACGTATTTGTTATTTGCTAAAGAGAAAGATGTATTTAAATTAAAATTAGGAGACTCAATTAATGGTCTGTTTAATGACAAGTTATATTCAGATGAATACCCAGATGGTTTTGTGGAATCGAATGGAGCAGATAGTTTGTATTCCATTTTAGAAACTCTTAGAGAGGCCATCATGCCATTGAATCCTATAGGCATCGTAGAAGAAACGGCATAATAATTAGACTCTTCATGATTATCTTTTTTATGGTGATCACCTGAAAGCACATTTGTAAAAGTCAGTCTATCTCCCATGTCAAACAGTCCATCAACGTTGATTGTATTAGTTATTTTATTATAGCCTGATGATCTAGAACCATTGTTATCAACTAAAGTATTTCCAAATATTGTCTCGGTATTTATTGCTGTAACTTTTACATTTGTCTCACCAAAATTATTTCCTTCTTCTAGTTGAGCAAGCGCATTAATACCTGGAATTTTATTTAAGTTTCTTACATTTTTATCAAGTTGATCAATATTCAAAACTCCATTTTCCTCAATTTTATAAAGTAATTTAAGTCTTATATTTTCTTTAGGAAGATTTAATTTTTTTCCTTCATCTATTTCAAAAATGATAGTTCCTAACATAGCTTCTGTAATTTTTACCTTGATGACTCCATTATTAATATCTTGAGGTGGAAGGAAAGCAGTAGCTAAAAAACCACTTGCTCTATAATGGTTAGAAATGGCTCTAGTAACATCGATTAATTGATCATATCCAAGCTCTGTATTTATCGCCTCTTTAATTACCTCTTTAAGTTCTTCATTCGAATAATATAGGTTTCCATCAAATTCAAAATCTGTAACTAAAATTTTAAGGATCTCACCTGCTTTTTTTTCTAATTTTTGACTTTGATCAAATTCTAATTGATCTGAAGGTAAAATTTCTTTTTCAACAGGTAATTTAGGTTGAGATTTATTAATATCATCAACTGTTGGAATATCTTGAGTATATCCAAAATTTGAAAATAAAATAAATGTAATCAAAGTTAAAAACTTCTTAAGCATCGTCTTCCTCATTATTATTTACATTAGAAGGATTTTGCTGGTTTGAATTGTTTTTTTGTTCTATTCCTCTTTTTTCTATAGCGTAAGGATTAAAGAATTTCCCCTTACCATTTCCGCCCTCAAAAGTTTTAAATAATTCTTTAATATCTTTTGGTTCTCTAACATTGTTAAACTCGTTATTTCCTCTTGGTCTAAATTGATCATTTTTAATATTTGGTGAGCTACTTGCTGGATCTAAGTTAGGATTTGCTTTTCCAAAAAATCCTCCAAATAAACCGCCGCCTTGTTTTGTGTTTCTTGTTGCAGTTCTTGGTTTAAATGTCTTAGCTGGCGCTCCAAATTGTGGGCTATCTCCATAAATAATATCTACGTTCTTTTTAAAAGTAAATGAGTTACCTCCACCACTTAATCTGAAACTTGAAAAACTTAGTGTGTTATTTTGTGATGAGAATGTTTTAGCAAATTGCGTTACTCCTCTTGCTGCTTTTTTTCCATTATCACTAGAGCTAGACGAAGATGCTGCTGCTGGACCCATTGTTTGACCGGTTCCTATTGCAGTTCCAAATGAAACAGATGTATTAATTACACCCCAGTTTGCCCCTGCAGTTTGGTACCCTGTTAATCCTGAATAAGCTTTTAAAGCTGTTGTTCTTCCAACTGTAGATTTAAAATCTACTGTTGGAGTTGAATTTGATCCTCTATCAATTTCTACCGCTTTGGCTATTAAAGTGTGTTTACCTTTTTCAGTGTCATTAACTGTTCCGTTGAAAACTACTTTTGGGTCCATAGATAAAAATGTTCTTGTTGTACCATTCGTTGCTGTACTACCAATTAATACCTTACCGTTGTAAGTTTGCTCTTCATAAGTCATTACATCACCTTTAACCGTAATTTCATTTCCAGTTACTGTCATTTTATAGAAACTGTCTGCAGTATTATTTATATTTACTGTTTGGCCGTTAAAAGCATAACCCACTCTATTTCCAAATAGAACATCTCCTGTTCCAGCATTGATGGTTAATGATCTAGCTTTGGCATTCCCTTCACCTTTTAAGGTTCCTTTAAAACTAATGTCTGAATTAGTGGCAGATATAGTTGCAGCTGAAGCTCTTGTTCCTGCTTTTACTACAACATTATTATTATAAATCTGCGCACCTGTTGTTGTAATTCCTGAGTCTAATTGAACATTACCTGTAACAGTTAATGAAGGTAAAGTAATACTTGAAGCCGTTGAAATTCTACCTCCAGAAGAAGTAATTGTTGCAGATCCAAATGAGTTTGCGTGACCTGCTTTAAATCCACCATCAGCAACATTAATTGTTCCGGTAAAAGTATTATTTCCACTAAATGTTGAAGTTCCTGTTCCCCCTAATAATAAGTTACCCGCACCTGATAAAACACCTGAGTAAATATTATTTTGAGCAGTATCAATTGCTAAAGTAGCACCAGCAGCTATTGCTACAGTTCCTGCGGCAGTGTTATTTCTTCCCCAGTCTCCATTAAGAACTAATTTTCCAGCATCAATCTGTAAACCAATTGAGCTACTATTTAATTCTTGACCAGATGTAGCGGTAAAAGTTGTTGTACCCGTACCTTTTTTTATTAATTTACCTGCAGCAGCGTATCTTGAAATTCCACCAGCTACAGAAGTGTTTGCGTTATTTGAACCAAATTCTATATTTCGACCACCCACAAGTCTCCAATCAGTCATATCTCCAGCTAGACCTCCAAGAATAATATTTCCACTTCCACTTGTTCTGCTAAAACCTCTACCAACGTTTGTCCTTGTTGGTGATAAATAAACTGTACTGTTTTGGAAAGCTTTTGGTGTTATTTCAATATTGTTATTACTTCCTGAAGTAAAATTAAATTTTGTATCTCCGGTATAGGTATTCTCTCCATAAAATCTTATTGATTTTGAACCTGATCTTGTAAAAGTTATTCCACCAATACCATTTACAACTCCTTGAATGTGAGCAGAACCGCCTCCACCAGAACCCATTTCAATAAATTGTTGACCTGAAGTTGGTAGATTAATTCCTCGATTAGCTGCCCAATAAGTATGGCCTGCAGTGTTAGAGCTATTTTTACTTCCAAAAATTGCTTTACCGCCATTTTTTAAAATAATATTATCTGAGTCTACTGATCCCGGATACGCACCCCAGTTTCTGTCAGTGAATGCTGCAATAATTCCACCATCAATTACTGTTCCACCTGTATAGGTGTTGGTAGCTTTTGGTTCATAGGTTCCTGTTCCAGTAACCAAAACACTTCCAGAACCTGAAATTACACCAGTTGAAATTAAATTTGCACTAGTATCAAATTTAAATGTTCCGCTATTTGCTATTGCTCCAGCATATGAACCAGCACCTAAATTTCCTGAGCCACTTAATGTAAGTGTCCCTGCCGAAATAGTAGTGCTGCCTGTGTAGGTATTATTTCCTCTTAAAAGTAAATTACCATTTCCAGTTTTAGTTAAATTTTTACTGCTTCCACTAATTACTCCATCAATAATTAAATTATAATCAGCTTTGATAGTTGAGTGTGCTCCTAAAGTAATATCTCCATCCCAATACTGACCAAAACCATTTGTTCCACGAAGTGTTCCACCATTTAAAGTTAGTGCATTAGTTAAAGCGCCATCATCACTTCGATCAATCCAAAGCGTTGCACCATTTGCAACTGAGATTGATCCTGTTCCAAAAACATTATTCGCTCTACTTGCGGCACCACCAAATAAAGTGCCTGCATTAACTGTAGTTCCACCTGTGTAAGTATTATTTGCTGAAGTGGTTAATCTTGAAGTTCCAGCTTTAACTAAAGCAGTATCTCCACTAATCACTCCTGAAATAGTTGAACCACCAGAGTTTGTTACTGTCAAATCTCCACCAACTTCTATAGCTTGAGCGCTAAACTGATTTGCAGTTATAGATAAATTGTTTATTGCGGCACCTGCATCTACTGCTTCAATTGATATCGCATTCAAAATTGGATTAACGTCATTGCCATGTAATCTCCCTCCACTATTTTCAGCAGTTCTTCCTGATAATCTAAACATTACATTTGTTGACGCTGCCTCAAATTGATAGGTCAAATATCTTCCTCGATTAACACTGGTGCTTCCAGCATCTAAAGGTCTAAAATCATCTACAATTTTTGTTCCATCTACATAGACATCAAAATATCTATTATAATTTTGTTCTTTAAATAAAGCTTGAATCTTATATTTTTGGCCAGCTGTAGCATTTGTAAATTGGACATAAGGAGAATGTCCCGTTCCACCAGACCATCTAATACCCTTCATTATGTTATTCAAACCTGTGTTGCCATAATTTCTTGAATTCCAATTTTGGATTTCATGTTGGAATGACTCATTTGCATTTGAGGTATTATTAGATGCGCGACCATCTTGAAATGTCACATCACCTATAGTGGTTGCTGTTCCAGCTATGTTAATCGCGTTCAAGAAAGTACCACTAAAATCTAAATCACTTATTGATGTAAAATTACCTTGAGCAAATCCTGCAGAATAATCACCTACTTGTTTAACTACATTAGATGAAAAAGTGACATTTCCCGTGCCAGCATTAATTGTAAAATTATTACTATTTTCTCCAGTAACAGCTCGAATAACACCACTAATATCTACATTACCTCCGTTTGTGGTAAATGTCGTATTGGTTGCTCCAATTTCTAAAATTGTATTTATATCAATAGATAAAGTTCCATTAGAAGATGTAATATTTGCATTCAAAACCGTGGTTGTAGCATCAAATGTTAAAGTAGAATTTCTAGATCCTGAGTAAGAAATATTATTATTTAAAGTGATTGTGTTATCTGCTGTTAACGTTACATCCGTACTTGATAAGTTGGTGGCATAAGTTGCTGCAGCCGATGAATCAATTGTTAGATTTGTAGGGTCAACCAACCAATTACCATAACTTCCAGTAACTGAACTTGTATCAATTTTAATTCCATTGATATTAAGATCTGCTCCAGAAGTTTCAATTTGACCACCACTTCCATCAATTCCTTTTGCTTCTAAAGTTCCGCTAACTCTTGTGAATGAATTTGAATTTTTAATATCAGACCAAGCAACAATGGTTCCACCGGATCCACTTGTTAATGCATTAGCTGTAATTTTGGAATTAGCATCAATATCTAAATATGTAGCTTGTAATAAATCTCCTGAACCTTGCCAATCACCACCTAGTAAGATTTCTCCACCACCTGTTTTTCCATCAGCAGAGATTGTAGCAGAGTTTACATCAATATCTTTACCGGTGATTTCAATCGTACCACCTTTTCCGTTTTCGTTGTTAGAATTTAATATTCCAGAAATTTCTGTTGCTCCTTTAGATCCTGCATCAATTTTAATTTTATTTGCTTGAATGGATCCAGAGTTTGAAACTAATTTAATCACTCCATTTTCAGAAACTAAACCGGTCGCCTTGGCATTAGGAAGTTTAATAATGTCATCGACTAAACTTTGCGCAGCATCGGTTTTAATAGTAACCATTCCATTTTGGGTTTTAATAGTCCCTTCATTTTTTGCCATTGCTTGAAGTTTAGAGGGGCTAATTTTTATAGTTAGATTGTTGCTATTGCTGATGCCTAAAAGCATATCATCACCTGCAGCAATGGTAGTTGCAACACTGCTTACAATGGTACCTTGGTTGTTCACTTGAGGTGCCATCAATGCAACGTACTGCCCCTCGATTAAACCTTGGCTGACTAAAGACGAATTGGTATTGGTATTAAATTGTAAATTATTATTTAAATAATTTTGTTGTGATAAATTTAAAGTAGATAGTACCGCTCCTTCTGCCCTGATTGCAGAATTGGGTCCTGTTAAAATTCCAGTTGGGTTAATTAAAAATAATCTTCCATTAGAATAGATTTTTCCATTGATAATGGATTGTCCGCTAAGAACTTTGTTTAAAATACTTGCCTTAGATCCTGGTTGATTGAAATGAACGGATGCATCCCGGCCAACATTAAAACTTTGCCAATTCACTACGGCTTGATTAGAAGCTTGATTGACATTCAAACGATCAACTGCTGCATAATCAATATTTACCTGTCCTGAAACAACACTTCCTCCTTGGGGCAATGCTAAAGAGCCAATATCTTGGGCCGATACATAAGAAGAGCTAAAAAAAGTTAACTGAAAAATTACAATCCAGGAGACAAATTTGTTAATTAATTTAAACATTTTTTCTAAATTAAAATTTGTTTAATAAATAACTCAAAATGAGTGATAAATAAATTTATGATTTAGAGTTTAAATACAACCAGAAGTTTATTTTTAAACATTTATTTTAAATATCTTGGTTATAATCTTCGTCATAAGGTAGGCTAGATTTGTATTCGGATGGATCGTTCTTTTTAGCAATTTGTTCTTTATTTTTAGCTTCAAAATCTTGGCCTAAGAAATCGAAAACCTTTTCATCAAATATCAGGTCTTTATAGGCAATTTTTCTTACCAGATAAATACCCTCCATGGATCGGGCTCGGGATAAAGCCACATAGGTTTGACCATGAGCAAAAGAACCCCTGTCTAAGTCGATGGCTACTTTTTCAAAAGTCTGTCCTTGGGACTTATGGATAGTGGAAGCCCAAGCTAACTTCAATGGATACTGGGAAAAGGTTGCTACTACTTTTCGTTTGATTGTATCGTCAGCAACAGTGAACTGGATTTTTTCCCATCTACTTTTTCCTAAGACAAAAACTTCATCCTTAATTTTAATGCTAATAGAATTAGGCTTTAATTCATGAATGATTGCGAGGGTTCCATTCGACCATCGTCTAGGTTCATTGCCAACATCATTTTGAGTTAACATTACTTGCGCTCCTACTTTTAACTTTAATGTTTCTGGTGAAGGGCAGTCTTTTTCTTTAAAATCTCCCTTAATAGATCCCTCGTATTCAAAATGCTTAGAATCTAACTCTGCTAATTTCGAATTATTAATTTTATCTACTTTGGCATTAGTGGTGGAAAGTAAAATAACGCCATTTGGCACTTGAAAGCCGGGTCCTTGATACCTTTGGTTAATTTGTGCCAAATCTTGATCGTTGACTTTGGCTATTCTAAATTTATTTAATAAATCAATGAATGATTTATCCGATTGTCTAAATATTTTAGTTAATTCATTAATTTGAAAGTTAGATTGGTAAAAAACTTGAGAGTTAAAAAAATAACTTCCATCGGGGTAAATACTTCTCATCACATCCCCTTCTAAATTTTGATTAACGATGGGTGAAAGCTGTAACAAATCTCCAAACATGACTACTTGAACGCCACCAAACACTTTGTTATTTCCTCTATTCTTTCGCAACGATTCATCAATCGCATCTAGAATATCTGCTCGCATCATCGAACACTCATCAATCAGCAATACTTCTATTTTTTTTAACAAAGCTTTGTCTTTTAGAAATCTAACGTCTTCTTTTCTAATAAAAGTAGGTGGTAATTTAAAAAGCTTATGGATCGTCATGCCTTTTGCTTTAATTGCAGTCAGCCCTGTAGGAGCTACAATGGCATGAGGTCTTTTCGTGTTCTGTCTAAAATATTCCAGCAAGGTAGATTTTCCACATCCTGCTTTTCCGGTAATAAATAAATTAGATTTAGTATTTTCAATTGTATTAAAGATACTTTTAAACTCTTCGGTTAATACAAAGGAGCTAGGCAATTCTGTTCCGGTATCTAGTTCTATTTTATCAGCCATTTTTATTTTATTTTTTTAAATATGAACACACAACTATCAGACTTGTCTGGAGAATAGTAAAGATAACCAAATTACTGAGCTAAAATATAAAAAGCTTTTAAACATCTAAATATTTTTAACATTGTTTATTTTGATCTGGATGTTTCTTGATCAAGACAATCTATCTAAGTTCATAATCTGAATAAATGAGGGTATTGGCGCCACTAAGCCGGTAAGTTTTTGTTTTTTTTAATTTATAACCTAATTTTCGGTAATTGCGGATGGTTTCAGCGGCTTTTCTTCGATATTTGACATTTTTCCACCAAGAAGTGTTTCCCGTCTCAATGACAAATTTACTTTTCATGCTCTAAAATAAACATTACATTTGTCTAAATATTATACAAATATAAATTAAAAATATTTTATGAAAATATTAGATCTTAGGAAATTAAAAGACAATAAAGAAAATTTTTATTTCTATCCCGACACACCTATTAGTGAAATTGCTTTAGCTTTAAAAGAGCGAAGTATTGGTGCAGTACCCATTGTTGATTCTGCAAACAAGCTAGTGGGAATTGTCTCGGAGAGAGATATCGTAACTAAACTAGTGGTGGAGGCAAAGGATGCTGATTTAACCACTGCGAAGGCAATCATGACTAGTGAAATCATTGCCGCTAAATTAAATGACAGCATTGATTCCATTATTGCAATAATGAAAAATAAAAATATTCGTCATATGCCCGTGGTAGATGAAGATAATATTTTGACTGATTTCTTTTCCATACGAGATTTTTTAAGAGCAGAAATAGAAATGAGTACTGAAATCAAACAAAAACATAAAAATATTGTACGGTATCAAATTACCGTGTCTGTATTGCTAGTAACACTAACAGTTTTGGGTGCTTTTTTTGATTTCTTTGAAAAGAAAAACTTAATAATAATTTTTTCATCAGTTTTTTTAGTCATAGGTATTTCAGCCGTTATGACCATACGTAATAACAAAAATTACAATCCTGAGAATTACGACACTAAACTTTAATAAAACAAAAGCTTAAATACAAATTTAGTTAAGCATCCAGAATACATAATTTATTGTTGAATAGGATTATCTAGATGACCTGTTTTGACGTAAATCAATGCCCCTTCTGACTTGGTAAATGGGGCGTGCTTACTATAACGAGGACTTCTTATCCATGTGCCAGTTGAGTAGCTATCATACTCATCATGAAATACTCCTTTGATTACAAAAATTTCTTCCCCGCCTGGATGAATGTGCGGATTAAAAATTGTATCAGGGGCCCACTTAACTAAAGCGGTACTAATGCCGTCAAATTCATGAAGTGGCATAACCGATAAACCGGGAACCGTTCCTGGATGCCAAGCAGCAGTGTTTGTATTAATGCGAACAGTTTCTAAATCCTCCGGGTGAAAGTGTCTTAATTTTACAAACAAAGTGCAGCCTTGTTTTGAAAAAGGAGTGTGCGAACTCTTTGGTGGATTTCTAAGATACGATCCTGCAGGATAATCACCAAATTCATCAGAGAATACTCCGTCTAAAACTAAAATTTCCTCCCCGCCACCATGAACATGGCTTGTAAAAGAAGAGTTAGCAGCATACTTAACAACCGTGCTTGCGATAGCAACTTCTTCACCAACACGATCTAAATATTTTCTCTCCACTCCAGGAATAGGTGATGGTTCCCAATTCATATCTTGGGTATTCATCACTGCCTTTAAGGAAAAATCAGCATTAACAATCATTACTATGTCCTTTAAATTTATTTTCTTTCACTGTAGTTTTTTCTAATTTTTTTCCCAAGCTTTAAAGCCATATTATTTTCTGCAATTGTTTCTTTTTTGGTAATGGCAAAATTAGGATTATAATCTTTTTTAAAATAATTTTCTGATACTTTTAAATTTTCTAAGTCTTTTCTAGATAACCTACTTTTAGAGGATTTGGCATGGAGCTCTAATAATACTTTGTAGTGTGTGTGATACATGATCATTTTGTAAACTCGGAATGGGTAAGGAAAGCCCGTATAACGAAGGACCACTACTAAGGTTAAAATATAGGAGAGATAGATGCCAAATTTATCAATCGTACCAGCTAATTGAAAAGGTAAATATTTATACAAAAAAGGCAAAGATCCAAAAGGCAGATCTATAATTTCTTTAGCACGCTTATTAATCGGTAAGTCATTAATGTAATCCATACTTGGAAACGTCGCCGCATCGGAAATTAAATTAGGAGATCTAAATTCTTGTTTTAAAATAGAACTGATGGCAACCACAATTGATGGATCTAAATTTTTTTTTGCAATCAAATTAACCGGAAGAGCAATCACTCTAATATCTTGTTCGGGTAAAGAATTGATCAGATCAAAACCACCTGCCTTAACAGTTTCGGCATACAAATAGTCAAATTTTCTAGAAATGACACTGGAAGTGTCTAAGGAGAAAATCTGTAAGTTGGGGTTGGTACCTAGCTGAAAAACAAAATTATTATTAGCGGGTAGTAAAAAAAAACCAACATCCAAATTTCCATTTTGGATCATGTCCAGATGCTTAGAATGCGTTTCTTTTACAAAGGAAGCATTGGTTTGATTAATTCCATACAATTGCAAAATAGTTTCTGCTAGCAGTCGTGTTCCTGAATTGTCAGGTCCAACACCTAACTTCAATCCTTTAAAATCATTCAGTGAATTTAAATCTAAGCCCTTCTTATGAAAGATAAATAAGGGCTCTAAAATTAATGATCCTACGGCCTCAACATTATCATACTGGACCTTTTTTAAATCTTGAGCAACAAATCCCAAACTCGTGTCAGAGTTTTGGTCATTCACATCATCAATGATCTTAATAGTGTCTTCTCGATTAATAATCCTTAAATCTATATTCTTTTCTTTTAATCTCTTTTTTAATAAAAGCGCAGAAGTATCAAAGAAACCACCTTTAGGACCAGCAGCAATAGTAATTTTAGTTGTTAAAAAACTGTTGAGAAGAATAAAGCATAATAACAATATGCTCAAAGCTGACAGGGTTAAAATAAATTTTTTCATTTACGATCTTAACCTTACAACTACCTATAAACAAATGTTAGATATTATATTGAACTTAAAGCTTTATCTGCCTTCAGAATGTAGATAAAAAACAAAATATGAAATTTTTTAAGATAATCAAAAATACCTACGCCAAGTATGCCACCTTTTCAGGCAGATCGACCAGATCTGAATTTTGGTTCTTTGTACTGTTTTATTACACGACTATTTTTCTCTTAACTTTTTCTATGTTCTATTTCCAAATGAGTAACGTGTTGATGTGGATCATGTATGCCTTTTCTTTAGGAAGCTTACTTCCCTACCTTGGAGTAGCCATCAGAAGACTTCACGATTCTAACAAAAGTGCCTGGTATGTCTTACTACCTATTGTTCCTAGTATCGTGTCTCGATTAGAGGGTTTGGAGTGGTTTGGAATTATATCTTTAGTGATTAGTATTTTATTATTTTCATTACCCAGCGATCTTAAAAAAAATAAGTATGGGCCTGTGATTGTTTTTAAAAAGAAACTCGTAAAAAAAAAACCAAGGCTAAAAATAAAAGCAAAAATCAAAGAAAAAACTAAGAAAAGAAAAAGATAGTTTTAGTTAATTTTTCCTTTTATTGGAGAAGATGGTGAGGCAATATTAATTTTTTCCATCCTGCCGGATAAATAGGATTGTCTTCCAGCAATTACAGCATTCTTCATGGAGGTTGCCATTAGAATGGGATTTTTGGCTTTTGCTATTGCAGAGTTTACTAACACTCCATCACAACCTAGTTCCATAGCAATCGCAGCATCAGATGCGGTACCAATTCCAGCATCGACAATAACGGGAACCTTGGATTGTTTTTTAATAATTTCTATATTTAATTTATTAGGAATTCCTTGTCCCGACCCTATTAAAGAACCCAAAGGCATAATGGCTGCCACACCAATGTCTTCTAATTGTTTGCATGCAATAGGATCATCAGAGCAATAGACCATAACTTCAAAACCTTCTTTCACCAACACTTCAGCTGCTACTAATGTTTCTCTCATATTAGGATACAAGGTTTTTTCATCTCCCAAAACTTCTAGTTTCACTAAATTCCATCCTCCACTTTCTTTGGCCAATCTCAAAGTTCTCAAAGCATCTTCAGAATTAAAACATCCTGCCGTATTAGGAAGGTAGGTAATTTTTTTAGGATCAATAAAATCCATTAACAAAGGTTCTTTCGTGTCGGTGATGTTAACTCTTCTTACCGCAACTGTTACAATGTCAGCGCCCGATGCTTCCACTGCGTCTGCTGTTTCTTGTAAATCTTTATATTTTCCCGTTCCCACAATTAAACGGGAATGAAAAGTTCGTTCACCAATTTTAAAAATATCTGACATTTAACCGCCTCCAATAAAGGTTACTATTTCTACAACATCCTTATTTGCTAATTTAGTCACAGAGTATTTGTCTTTAGGAACCACACTTTTGTTCAGTTCAATTGCAACTTTCGTCTTATCAATGGAAAGCTTACTCAAGAAATCATCAATATTACATTCTTTGTCTAATGGATATGCTTTTCCATTTAATTGTATTTCCATAGTTTTTATTATAATTAATCTTCAAGCTATATGACCTTAAAAATACAAATTATCAACGGTCCAAATCTAAATTTATTAGGCAAAAGAGAGCCTGATATTTATGGACATTTGACTTTGGATGAAATTAAAAAAGAAGTGGATAACCACTGTCAGCCCAAAAAAATAGCTGCTGACTTTTATCAATCGAATATTGAAGGAGAGTTGGTTGGAAAAATTCAAGAAATATCAGAAACTGCTGATGGCTTAATAATTAATGCTGCTGCGTTTACTCACACTTCCGTTGCTATATTGGATGCCCTAAACACGTTGAAT
>ERZ651776.3987-NODE-3987-length-14047-cov-4.574445_pt1 | contig 14047 bp, 11 predicted proteins | sample MGYA00514761_ERZ651776 | MGnify/ENA metagenome assembly ERZ651776 | reverse complement strand
ACAACAACAACAACAACAACAACAACAACAACAACAACAACAACAACAACAACAACAACAACAACAACAACAACAAATCCTCAAGTCAAAGTCATAAGACACCAAGCAACACCAAGAATCCGACAAATAGTGAGAGGGCATCAAAAACTACGTCAAAGAGTACCTCGAAAATGTCGAAATCAGCACAACCAGCCCACCTCCACAACATTGTCCCTGACTTTGCCCCTCTCGCGAACGCAAGCAACATGATCCACGTGAACGATTGTCCCTATGCGAAGTTAGGCGTCATCGGAAGGGGAGGGTCATGCAAGGTCTACCGTGTTCTGAGCAAGGACTTCTCAGTCCTGGCTCTGAAGAGAGTGAAATTGAACGGAATGGATAAGAAGGCGATGGACTCCTACGCGAACGAGATTGCGCTGCTCAAAAAGTTGCAAGGGAACCCTTCAATTATCCAGCTCCACGATTCACAAGTCGACTACAATAGGAAAGCAATTTATCTGGTGATGGAGCCCGGAGAGGTGGACCTAAACCAGGTCCTGCAGCAACAGGCTGCTCTCAGCAAACAGCTCGATGGGGAGAACAACGGGGGGGGCGGACCCCGCCACCTGAACATGAATTTCATACGGCTGACTTGGCAGCAGATGCTCGGCGCTGTTCACAGTATTCATGAGGAGCGCATCATCCACGGCGATTTGAAGCCGGCTAATTTTTTGTTCGTCAAGGGGGCACTCAAGTTGATAGATTTTGGGATTGCGAGAGCGATCCAGAGCGACGACACAACGAACATTTACCGAGACAGTCAGGTCGGCACGCTCAACTACATGAGTCCCGAGGCTATTTTGGACAGTGGCGGTGGAGCTGGAGCGGCACGCATGAGGTTGGGAAGGGCAAGTGATGTCTGGAGTCTCGGTTGCATTTTATACCAGCTAGTCTATGGGAAAACGCCGTTCGCGCACCTTCACATGATCCCGAAACTACAGGCCATCGTCAACCCGAACCATGAGATCTCGTTTCCCCCAGGAGAATGCGTCGATGAGGCGGCTATCGACGCCATCAAGCTGTGCCTCCAAAGACGTCCAGAGAAACGGCCGCCAATTGTTGGAGATGCTGAAAAAGGTGAAGAAGGACTGTTAACAGAGCACTGGTTTCTACACCAGGAGCACACATAATAATTGCAACGTTTGAAGTATGTGCCGGCGCGTTCAAATTATACAGCATCTTTACACATACTATGGCATGTTAGAACATGATGACCATTATTTTGTTTGCGCGTCTTCGGGTCACGTAATATCGACTATGGGAGGCCGGCTCGCCTTTTTCTTTTGCCTCAAATAGGCTCTCTTAAAAAGAGGCAGTGCAAAAAAAGCAGATCTTGTCATGCCGTACAAGTTGTAGAACTGGGTGTCACTGAGGTCTCGTTCCCTCATGCGTTTCACCTTTGTTCCGTGGCCATCGTCTTGAAGTGCATCTTCGTCATCGTCATCGTCTTCGTCGTCAACAGGTATTCTTAATAGCTTCGCACCACCGGGCGGTGCAAATTTCTGAGTCGTTACGACGTCTTGCAGGCCCGAGTTTTCCATCGAATTTATACTGTTACGACGGCGGTCCTCTTGCGACATTTCAGGAGTTCCCACCGTCCCATCGTGCCCTTTGCCACTGAGATTTTCGAAATTGCCCTCCTTCAATACCGTCCCAACCCTGCTTGTTCTCACCTCCATGCGAATGAAAGACGGGCAGTTGGAAACGATCCGGGCGTCTCTATTTTCGGTTTCTGCCGCTCTTTGCTCTTCAACGACATAGAAGGCATTGTCGATAAACTGTTGATGGTTGCTCTCATCAAGTGTCGGCTCATCTGAAGAGGATTCATCGGAGGACTCATCTTCGGATGATTCCTCCTCGCTCGATGTATCGTCGCCATATGAAAGAATCGAGAATGGGTTGTATGCCGAATCGTTCGATTTCATCCTCTTCAGATATTTGTTGACGTCGTTGTACATCGCCCGGCTCATATATGTGCTCGCCTCTTCTTCGTTCGTAAGATCATCCTCCACATTATCAAGGAAATTCTTGATGGTTGCTGAGGAGCTCCGTCTGGTACTCGTCAGACTCATCGCACTGAAACTGCCAGGACATAGAGAATCGCTCTTCTCCCTTGATGCTGCGGTTGGAGGAGGCGGTGCGGGCGGAGCCAAGCCCTCGCTCACGACGGAGCTCGGTCTGGAGCTGGAGTTTGTGCTGCTTGTCCGCTTGCTAATGCCCTGTCGCTTTAGCGTCATAGAAAAACGCACAATTTTTTTATCATGGTCGTTGATATCACTGCGAACGCTTGCAAGCTTGTCATTAGCTTCTTTGACGCGCTCAGCAATTGTCCTATCTGTTGATTGAGTTGTGACGCTCGAGGGCGACGTTTCGGTGGTAATCATGGTCGGCGGTAAGGGTGCAGGAGGAGCGAGCCCGAGAGAGACAACGCTGCATCTCGAAAATGAAGATTTTCGAAGGCGGGAGGACCGAGTTGATTGAGATGATATTGACGATGACCGCGGGGAGATATATATTTCTGGAGAAGATGTTTTTGCTGTTTTTGCTATTGATGCTGAACGTGGTGAATGGGGTAGTTCTGTTGATGAGCACGACAACGATGCACTTTGCGGGATCTGTTTCTCTATGCTAGCCTCGCCTACATCGTTGTCGGCACATTTGTTTACATCATTGCGAACATGATTGTCGACACAATCATTGTCGACATCATTTTTGCCGATAATTTCGTCGCCTTTTTTGTTGATATTGATATTGATATTAACATTGACATCGCTATCGTCAATATTATTGCCGATATCGTTGTCGTCGGCATTTAAATCGGTTTCGTCTTCTTCTACCAGTAGCTCTTTTGGACCTTTTTCTTCTCTTTCTCCCCCTTCAGACGTTCTTTTTTCCTCATTAGTGATCTCAGCAACGTTCATATTAGGAACAAATTCAGGCATGGGTTCCCCCTCCTTCACAATGACGCTCTCATCTCCTCTCCCTTTCATCCCCTTGAGCAGCAAAGCCACTGTCATGGCTATGCTGTGCCCTGGTTTCTTCATCTCAAAAGGGGGTGCACCTGGAGGGGGAGGCGGTGGCGTGTCGGGTACCAAAGACTTCCTCTTTGCTGACTTTTTTTTTCGCTTCCCCAGTTTGCTGCTTAGGTTGAGCTTTCTGCTGAGCTTGTCCTTGAGGCTTTTCCGCAAACTAGATCGTTTCTCTTTCGCCTCGGAACTCAAATTACGAGGCTTGTAGTCTACTCCATTGACCTGGCGACCGATGTGGGCATGAAGCTTCATGAAACTCGGGAAGACCTCATTCATAGCTCTACCCTGCCGTCCAGCCCCCGAGTCATAGTCGTGCTTGTTTTGTGCGAGGTGGCCAAAGAGGCCGACCTTGCTATTGGCAATCGAAAGATGTGATTTTGCAGCGGCAGCCTCCGTGGCATCGCTCGACCTCATCCCATTCTCGGTGACGTAGAAGTTTGGCTGTGGGGGGGGGCCAGCTTCCATTATACGACTGCTAATGTCACGGTTTCCATCGGATAGAAAACCATCTATTCCACGGTGAGCGCACACGTTGAATTCGCTCGACTTAATTATAATATCTTCCGCCTGGTCATTTATTATGCGTCTGGCCATTATGATAGAAGACGGGATGACAAATGACAGATGACAGAGGAAGGAGAGGAAGGAGTTGAGAGCTGATAGGTGTGGGGATAGCAGATTGGTGATCTATTTTGGTATTATGCTGGGAAAGTAGTAGTCAGGTATGAGAGACCTCAGTAAGAGAAGTCTCGGAGGGAGAGGTCTCACTGGAAGGATCCAAAGATGAGAGAATGAAGCGAGAGGAGAGGTTGAACTGCGACAGAAAGAGGCCGATTGCCGTGAATCGGGGCCCCCCAGGGCGTCTACTTTCAGTAGAGCGCAGTGGGTTACTGCAAATACAGCGAAAAATCGACTTTTCTGTACTCAAATACAAGTTTCTCTTTGCCAAAACTTCGGAACAACAACCGGCCGGAGCCGGAGTGTGGTGACAGAACTAATTTTTTTCCCTTTCATTTAAAGAACAGTTTTTCACGAAAATAATTAGCTCAGCGCGCGCAACAAACAACCTCAAAGCTGATCTCTTTCAAAAAAACCGCTAAATACCTCTGACACAGTTTGCAGATCTCAGCGTCCAGTGACCAACCAAACAAAGAAGCCCCGACCTCTCGCCTCATTCAAGTCCCTACGTTTGACAACGGCTCACAAGTAGCACAAAGATGCCTCAGCATGAGCACATGGAACGGCACAAGCGGCTGCATGGTGAGCGGTTGGACGCCGCAGAGAGGCAGCGCAAACGGGTGGCTCGTTCCGTTCACAAGCGAGCCGCCTTTGCCCAAAAGGTGCACGGCATTAGGGCCAAGCTTTACAACGAGAAACGTTTCAAGGAGAAGGCGGTAATGAGGAAGACCATCGCTGAGCACAATGAGAAGGGGAACAAGCACAAGAATGATGATAAAGTGGCAGATGGGGCAGTGCCTGCTTATCTGCTTGATCGTGAGGGGGTGAGCAGGGCAAAGGTGCTGAGTAACACGGTCAAGCAGAAGCGGAAGGAGAAGGCGGGAAAGTGGGAGGTACCGATTCCGAAGGTGAAGCCGGTCGCTGATGACGAAATGTTCAAGCAGCTGAGGACAGGAAAGAAGCAGGTGAGAGGAAGACAAAAAAGTGGAAAACAAAAAAAACAGGTGGAAAAGAACAGAGAAAGAGAAAGAGAAAGAGAAAGAGGGACAGTAACTCGCTCAAACTCGCGTCACTGACTACAATGTGCCTGGTTTTTTGCTTACTCGATTTGATACTAATTCTACCCATCTCTTGGCACAGAATAAGGCGTGGAAGCGAATGGTGACAAAGGTGACATATGTGGGTGACAACTACACGAGGAAGGCACCAAAGTACGAGCGATTCATTCGCCCAACAGGCCTACGGTTCAAAAAGGCCCACATTACCCATCCTGAGCTGAAAGCAACCTTCCACCTGGACATCATTGGCGTCAAGAAGAATCCCTCCAGCACACTCTATACGAACCTGGGCGTGATCACCAAGGGAACAGTCATCGAGGTGAACGTGAGTGATTTGGGCCTCGTCACCACCAGCGGAAAGGTTGTCTGGGGAAAGTTTGCTCAAGTTACAAACAACCCAGAGTTGGACGGGTGTATCAATGGAGTCTTACTGGTATAATTTGCTGGAAAATACGGCAAGTAATGTATGATGACTGACTGTAGCTACGTGGATGTTTTTTTTTTGCTAGTAAAAAAGCCCTTCTCTCTACTTAACTTCTTAAACCACACATAGAACACACCCCAATCACGAAAGCATCTGTTGAAATTTTACACCCGCCGCAAGCTAATTGTTCAAAGCGCTCTGCAGCATATCCTGCGTTTCGCCCATTATAAACACAGCTCCACATAGGCGGATCGACCGCGATGTCAGACCACGGAAGAATCCTTTGACGCCTGACTCTGCGTAGAGAGATTTGCAAGCGGAGGTAAATGTGGGGTATTTTATTTTCTGGCCATCGAGACCACCGTCGGCCTTCATCATACTCGCTACGACGTCAGTCGGCTGACTGACTAACGCAGCGCATTGGCCGCTAATCACGCTCGCCACGGCCGATGCAGCAACCTCATTCCGTCTGAAAAACTTACTGTCGTTCTGAAGACCCGATTTTATTACAGGAGTGGCGCCAAAGAATCCGCAAGTCCATGCAGCTTCCCGAAACGCAGTAGCTACGTTACCACGAAAGAGGGATTTTATTCCAGATGTTCCTACCAAGTCTTTGCACGCGTTTACTAACGAGCGCCCGGTAGCCTGCTGAGTTACCATCAACACCTCTGCAGGTGACACGACAACACAACTCATTACCCCTGCAGCCGAGGCAACCGAAAGCTGCATCCATGTAGATTCAATAGTTTCTTGCGAAGAGAATTTTCTCGCAAGGCTTTCCAGCGAGCCATGAGCTGCGAGCTGGACAGCAGAGATGGGACCAATTGAACCTGCATTCACTCCCACGCCACGAAAGAGAGGTCGAATACCAGCTCTCAAAGCATGTGTCACATTGAAGTTCGCATTGATCTGAGACATTGTCTTCCAGTAAATTAGTGGCTGCTGGACAAAGGTCTCGACCATTCCCGCAATTCCACCGATTACAAAAAGTTGAGAGACACTAGTTTCAATTTGTTGTTTAGCTGGCTTCTGCACGCTGAGTGTTCGCCTCAATTGCAGGCTCTCAGAGTTGAGAAGTATCCCCCGCCGAGCACTGTTGAGCCAATTGCGCGCCCTGCTGTCCTTCTTAGTTTTCTGGAAAAGCGCCCATAATAAATCTTCTGATCCCACCACTCCATGATTTTGGTCCTGAGCATGCTGGATGGCCTGCTGAAAGGCAACTCGTGCATTCTCGCTCAATACTACCCGGCCAAATATCATGTCAAAGCTAATTCCCCTCTCACTGAGTTGCATCACCGCCTTGCTTCTGCTGCTATCTTGAGAAGCCGCAAAGAGTGCCCACAAAATATCTTCTGTTCCAACAATCCCCTTGCTTTCTATTGCTGCCTTGTTACTAGCCAGCTTGAGGATGGATGCGGCATTCTCGCTGTACTGGGCGTGCTTTGGGAACTTAGCTTTCGCTTCGATTTCTGCCACGTCCACGTCCATACCGCTGGCACTCAAAAAGTTTTCCAGTGATGGCATGGTCTGCTTCGTTTAGTGTTATGTTTGTCTTGAGCCAAGCGAAAGTTTTGAAAATATAATATAAGATTCCGAGAGATTTATGTATATGTGAACGCGCCTGTCGGGAAAGATAACCTAACTTGTTGAAAATTGTAGTCAATTTCAAAGTTCTTAGTATTATGAATCTATTGAATTGAAAATTTCATCGAGGTCGGAGGTCGGAGTCGGAAAAAGAGATTTCATTTTGTCATTATCTTTGGACTGCAAAGGTTGATTAATCAATCAGATAAAAGGATTGTCCGGCGGTTCTTATCGTTAGGATTGACCCAACAGTATAGGCAACGAAGTCGAGTCACAGGCGAAATGGTTTTAAAGGAGTCAGTTAAAAACAAGTAGTGCTCCAAAAGTACCAAGACGATTACAATTGCATTTTGTTGCGTCGAGATTGGTTTAGTTTGGTTTGGATATAAGATAAATACAGAATGGTAGGGCCGAGCTCTCCCAAAAATGTGATTTCTTCTTTAATTAATCGTCACCAACAGCTGGTTCCGAAACTTGTGATGATGCCTCTGTCTGGGAGCAAACGCAAATTTGCTCCCAGAAACGCCAATTCCAACCACTTTCCTCCTCGCCAAATTTCATGCACTCATCAGCACACCAGCTGCTTTTAGAGCTGCTCAAAGCTGCCAGTAGGAATAAGATGGTCGGGGTGAGGATGAGGAGGATTAGAGGGCAGTGATGGTTCAGTCTCTGCCGCCTTGAAATTATTTGTTGGTGATTCGTCGTCCCAGGGTATACTTCTTCATGGGGTGTGGAGGGTACTGTGATAACGATAGTCTCGCCGGGAACAGGACCCGCCATTTGCGCTGCAGCCGAGCGTCGGGTCATTAAATTAAATCCAGTCGAACAATGCGATGGGGCCCCAAAAAAACTCTTGCTGGTGCGTGATTTTGGTTGACCCCTTTTCTACAGAGTATTTGCGCGATTAGGACAGACAAATAGGGGGGTAAAAATCCAATTGACTGTCTGTGAGCTGGTATAGGCGGCTAAAGTTTTTCATTTTGTTCTTTTTTTTTTGAGAGAAACCTCAGCCGCATCTTCCTCGGCCTCCTCATCTGCAGCCTCCTCATCTGCACAATATGGCCAGAACTAAGATCGACGCCTCGAAAAAAGTAAAAAAACCAGCAGCAAAAGTCAGCAGGCAGAAGAGACAGAGGCCGAAATGCGTGCATGGGATAGCACAAAATGGTTACTATTGCAGGCTGTGCCCTGGTAAAGGGATATGCGAGCACGGTCGTCAGCGCAGTAAGTGCAAGGAATGTGAAGGGGCATCAATATGCGGTCACGGTCGTCAACGCTGTGAGTGCAAGGAATGTGGAGGGAGTCAATTATGCGAGCACGGTCGTATACGCAGTAAGTGCAAGGATTGTGGAGGGGCATCAATATGCGATCACGGTCGTCAACGCCATCAGTGCGCGGAATGTGGAGGGTCATCAATATGCGATCACGGTCGTCAACGCAGTAGGTGCAAGGAATGCAAAGGGAGTAAAAAATGAAGCTAATGGAACTGAAGCACAAACATCACATCAGGGTCTGGTAGGATACATACTGAAAACTCATGCTAAACGTAAGAAGCGACTAAGTCTATCAAGGCATATTTTATGCTTTAAAAAAATGCTACTCTTTTATGTACTGCTCTCATCCCTGGTTTATTTGTTGGCCGATCGTGTACGCATAGTCGTACTTGGTTCCCGGACAAACTCCGTTGAAAAGAACTGCAGGCTCCCCTGTAGTGACATTGAAGTAAATGTTCGGCCGTTCTCGGTTGGTGAATTTCTTCACAGACCCGTCGGTCAAAGTCACGTTAGGATCGCACGCAACATCCTCTCCACTGCTCCATTCGAGACCATCTTCACTCCAGCTGTAATGAGTGTTCCACCAGTCGTCTCTTCCGTGTGTAAGCATATGGAAACCTCTGTCTGAAGTCCACGCAAATGGATCTTCGTTCATCACTGACAAGATTGGCTCGTTTTTATACTTTTTGTAGGGCCCAGAAAAATTAGGAGCGATGGCTAGTCCTACAGATTCGGGAAGGTCGAGACGACGACCATGCGCCGTTGTTTTGTTCCAATACTTTGGTGTCCCACGATAATAGAGATAGGTTGTCCCATCGTCGAGAATCACAGGGGAAGGGTTCGTTACGATGTAGTCCCAGTCAGCCTCGTCACCGCTCTGCTCGTTTTTTTAGAGATACGTAATAGTTGTTAAAATTAGTTTGTTTGCTAGAGCTTTTTTTTCTTACCTCATCCACTCCTACTCACCTGTAATAATGGTCCGCATTCTTCGGGGTCAGACCATGGACCATTCAAGCTTTTGCTTGTGCTGACCAATATACGTGTGTCGTAGGTCTCGCCCACGTTGTCAGGGATCCCAGAACAGTCATCAGTGCCATCAGCATGTCCTCCGATCATAAATAGAAGGTAGAGTCCTCCTCCAGGTTCCCTTGTCAACCTCGGGTTGTGGTGAAATGTTTTGAAAAGTGTTTCTTTGAATTCATAAGGGCCTAAGAGCCTCTCACTTGTGGCGTGAGTGATCATACTATTGGGAATCCAGCTCTTGAGTGTACAGTTATTGCGCATTTCGGAGACAAACATGTGATACAGTTTGTCCTCTTCCGTGTAGAGCACGTTAGCTCCCCAGGAGGTCTGGGTTCCATGCTTGTAAACTCCGCTTTCGGCCTCCTGCGGAGTCATTGGCACGAGGTTTAAAGTGGTACAAGAAGGGCCAGTCCAAGCTGGGTAACAGATGCATTTCTCTAGACTTTGGTCGTACAACCCATTCAAACCACAACTATTGTTCCCAGAATTTTTGGTAGTTTCGGTAGCGTCCTTGCTACATTCAATCTTAGAGGCAATTAATAACACGATGAAGGTGATGGTGATGATTTTCATAGGGTTCATCGAGACAAACGTCTGAAGCTTTTATGGTTCTATCTGTGAGAGAAGGAGATGATACTTGATGTAATGTATTAAGTGTGTGAATCGATCTGGAGATCATGTATGTATATAACATCAGCCAGGGTTGTTCTCTCTCGGATCTCGGATCACGTGCGGATTCTCCAACTAACAACCATCCTTCTTAAATTACCTCTCAGCAGGCGGCAATTAAGTACATAAGTACATTTATTCTGTGCCCAAGGGTTTCTCTGTCTTAGACATCATTTTCTACCATTTTCTACCTACCCTCCTGTGATGAAAACCTTGTCTGCAAGCGCATTCGCGCTCCTTGTTTCGTCTGTAACAAGTGATGTCAGTTTGTTGACTAAATTTCTCGCACCAAACTCGAATTGCATTGATGGTAGCTCGGGGGGCTATTATGGGCCGGATCCCGACATCAGTAGCAACACAACAACTCGGCTTGTGGTCTTCTTGAACGGCGGTGGCGCTTGCACTTCAAAAGCAAACTGCGAGTCCTGGGCTAAATCGTTAGGTTCTTCGGACAAGTGGCCCAATACGAAGAAATCGGGGACTCCACTTCACGAGGAGGACTGTGAAGTCAATCCAGATTGGTGTGATGCTCTCAAGGTTGTCGTTCCCTACTGCACAGGAGATGTGCATAGCGGCAATCGCTCACAGCCGGCTTGGGACGATGACTTTGGATACTTTAGTGGACATAGAAATGTGGTGTCGGTCTTTGCAGATATATTGTCCAAGTATGAAGTAGGCAACGTCAAGGAAGTATTGCTTTCAGGGGGGAGCGCTGGCGGTTTCGGTACCTTCTTGAATATCGATTACGTTCGCAGCCTCTTCTCACATGATGTTGTGGTGAAGGGATCCCCTCTTGCCGGTTACTTCATTCCTGGAGAGCTCCCCGGCCTGGACTCTGATACTCCATGGATGGTGTCTGATTTTGCCCATCAATCTAAGGGGGAGACAGGCAATTCGAAAAGCGATGGGGCTGTTGCAGATCTTTGGGGAAGTGTGAACATAAGCCAAGCTTGTGTGGACGACTTAGGGGATGAGTACCGACAATGTCAGTCAGCCCACGTTGCCGCCACTTACATCGAGACCCCTCTTTTTTGGGCGCAGAACCAATTTGACACTAACCAGATTTTCAGTGGTGAGGGTGCTCCTCAGGACGGGAGCGACGAGGAAACTAGCTACATCAAGTACTTTGGAGAGGCGACGTTATCATCCATGAAGAGCCAGCTGCCTGGCAAGGACGGCGCGTTTGTTCCCTCGTGCCTTGACCATGTTGGGATGAAATCGAAGATTGGTGAAGATGAATATTATGCCGCTCTTGGAGATTGGTATTTTGAGAGAAGGACGGACGAAGCCAAGGTCTACGACGACTGCGTGAGCGAAGATGGCTTGCCGTGTGGAAACTGCAAGAAGTCTGAAGAATTATGGGAAATGGGGTCGGAAGTGTTTATGTGACGAAATTTTAATAAAATCGAGACAGGCACTATTTGAATGCATGTGCTTTCGAAATTCCCGGGTCAAACTGTCTTGTCCTTTTTGGGTGTTACATCTTACAATCTTTCCCTTTTCATTTTTACCCTATGTAAACATCCAAACTCCTCCCTTCTCTTCTCTCCCCCTCCTCTCCCCTCCTCTTCCTCACATCGCATCACATCGCATCACATCGCATCACATCGCATCACATTACACCTTGAGTTTACTGATCACCTCCTCAATCCCTTCCATGCCTTCACCGACCTTCTCAGCCATTCTCGCTGCGTCTCCACTTTCCCTGTACATGTCACTTCCTACCTCCAAAAAGAAATCAAAGCGGATGATATTATTGGCAACAAGCTCCTTGACGATTCTGGTCATAATGCCTCTGGCCAAGGGTGCATCTACGGCAATGTCCTCCAGAAACTCGAGAGGATCTGCGAGGCCCCCGGTGACCATGTCGCCGTTCATGACTTCTCCCGAGTGCGCGGCAGAAATGACCTTGAGGAACTTGGAGCACTCTGCGTCCTTCTGCTCGAGGACGTACTCGCACGTCTTGCCGATGACCGCCGAGCCCCGCTCTAACGCACCGGGACCGGTCCCGACCAGCTCCGAGAAGGAGAGAAGGATGTCGCCTAGGTCCCCCCCGAGGATGAACTCCTTCATGAGGGAGACGGCGGACTTTCCGCACTCTTCGGCAGTCTTGTAGTTTACTGCGGGTGCCTGTGTGGCCTGCGCGGTGGGAGAGAGCCTTTTCTTGGTAGGGAGCGATGCCGATGTCGATGCCGATGCCGATGCCTTGGGCGCCGCCTTCGGTTGGGCGGCCGTCTTATGACGGCTCCAATCGCTAGAGCTTGCCTTGGCACTCTTCTTCGGTACTGTTGCCCAGCCGTCCGCGTCCGTGCTCGCCTCGCTGTGGTTCGTCGGAGACTTGTTGTACTTTCTGTTGTCTCTGTTGTTGTTCCCTCCTCCACCTCCACCTCCGCCTCCACCTCCACCTCCACCTCCACGACGGCTGCTCTGGCTTTCCTCTCGAGCAATGTCAGCGTGAATCTCTTTCAGTGTCTTGGCTTCCTCCTTCTTGCGTCGCTCGACCCATCCCTTGGATTTCACGTCAAGTAACTCTTGAAGCATAAAGACGAGCCTGCTGGAGACGGTCGGGAATTCCGCGTTTCTCTTGCTGAGTGCCTTGACGACTCTCCAACACGCATTGAGGATGGTGTCTCCCTCCGCCTTCCCCTTTTCCTTATTGTACGTGCACTGCACTTCGAGGAGGTTCCCGACGGTTAGCATGAGCTTCACGAAGCACTCGATCTTCTCCTCGTCGACGGAGCTTATCGCCACGTCCGACATGTTGGAAGGAGAGAAGTCGACCGGAAAGCCGAGCAGGGGGGGGAGGACATAGGTTAAAATTTTATACTTGATGAGCTCCACCTTGTAAAGCTCGCCGATGAACTGCACGTGTCCGAGATAGGCCTTCTTTATGAGCGTACTGTGGTACTCGATCTCGTCCTTGTCTTCGTACTTTTCCTTGACGTCCTTAATGGCGTCCTCGGTGCTCTTCTCGAACTCGCTTTGGCATCGGAGGAGGAGGATCTCCCGGAATTTCTTTCCCTTGGTTTCCCCGAGGGCGACCATGGGGGTCTTGGAGAGCTTGAGACAGAGCTGCGCGTACATGGAGGAGAAGTGCGTCTCGGTCTGCGCCTTCTCAACGATCATGTTGATGGCGCTCTTGAGGATCTCCTCACTCTTGCCGATGCCCGTGTCGATGTACTTGGTCGAGAGCTTGTCGAAGGTCGTGAGGGAGAGCTTGTTCAAGACGAGCATGGACTTCTTGAGTATGACCTCGTCGGTTTCCTCGTCGGCGACCTCCCCGGTGAATACGCCGGCCTTCCAGCGCGTCTCGTCGTTGACCTCCAAGGGCGCGCAGTCCTCCAGAGCCGGCGCGGTGTCCTTGGGGTTCTTCTTCTGGGTCACGTCTCCCCCGATCCTGCTGGCCTTGCAGGTCGCCTCGATCTTGGCCAGCCTGTCGGGCCCGGACCAGCCGATGCCGTCCGGGGGGGTGAACCCCGCGAGGGGCTTGCTGAGGTAGCTGAGCCTCATCTCCAGCAGGTCCTCGGCGATGAACCGGATGACGGACTTCGAAGCCGGGTTGTCCCCGCCTTCCCCGGGCTTGAGCAGGATCGCGGAGAGCTGCTTTCCACGGGACCATCCACCGTCGCTTCCCCTGCTAGGGTTGGCGTCGCCGGCGGGCACGGGGGGGAGCTGCTGAGCCATGGTTGCCCGGGACCACTTGGCGTCAGAGTCGGCTCGAGAGTCAGCTCGAGAGTCAGCTCGAGAGTCAGTGTCTCCTCTCTTGGGCGATGAGCCGGAGCCGGTGCCGGAATTGGAAAGGCTGGACGATGCACGGAGGGCGTAGTTGTTGCTGCTCGGCGAGGGGGGATTCGTTGAGTTTGCTGAGGAGTTGCCGGCATTTTTTGCCTCCGTTGTCGCAGCTTTCGGTGTTGTCGTTGTCGTCGTCGTCGCCGTTGTGGTGGCCGTTTGTTGGGTGGGTTGTGCTGGATTCGTTGCTGGGGCTGGGGCAGAAGCTGGGGCGGGCGCGGGGGCGGGGGCGGGCGCTGAGGCGGGCGCAGCTGATACTGCAGGCGCAGGGGCTGGTGCAGGAGCAGCAGCAGCAGCAGCAGGCGCAGGTGCTGCACCAGGCTTCATCCCCGCCTTCACTCCCCATCTTGGTACGTTAATGGGGAGGGTTGCCGTCGGTGTGATGGGGGGAGATTTTTGCTGTTGGGTTTGCTGTAAGTGGTTTGATGTGGATTGTTTGATGTAAATTGTTTGATGTAAATTGTTTGATGAGTTGGGAGG
>ERZ651776.3986-NODE-3986-length-14050-cov-6.059973_pt1 | contig 14050 bp, 16 predicted proteins | sample MGYA00514761_ERZ651776 | MGnify/ENA metagenome assembly ERZ651776 | reverse complement strand
GGGGGGGGGGGGGGGGGGGGGGGGGGGGGGGGGGGGGGGGGGGGGGGGGGGGGGGGGGGGGGGGGGGGGGGGGGGTGAGGGGGGGGGTGGGGGGGGGGGGGTGGGGGGGGTGGGGGGGGTGGTGGGGGGGGGGGGGGGGGTAGGAAGGGAGAGGTGCTGTTTGGGAGGGTAAATGTAAGTGGTGTGTGTCACAGTCGACACGGGGGGACGTTGGTGAGCTTAGGAGGGGGGTTGAAGGAGAAGAAAATTGAAGAGGCGAAGAAAAGGAGAGAAAAGGAGGAGGAGAAGAATAGGTTCCAGGGAAGGAAGACCCTATTCAATCCCCAAAATAGGCAAGGGGTGCAGAAGAGGAAGCAATCATTACAAGGAAAGAAGTTTCAGGAGCAGAGAAAGTTGATGGAGGCAGAGAAGAATAGTAGGGATCAAAACGACGGTCGAGACAATGATTTCGACAATGATCGAGAGCTTGGACTGCTCGAGGGCAATGGGTCGACAGACTCCGTAAAATCACCAGATGGCACCGGCTCGCTCGCCGGTTCTTTCAGTCCCTCCGCTGTTGGTGAGCCGTTTCCCCGCCGCACTACGCTAACCACTACGACGACTCTCGCCGGCTGGAAAAGCGGGGGTGTCCAGGTTCGGCATATTCTCCCTGGGCGTGTCACGTGCATGCAGGCGACCAAGGCAGAAAGTCTTAGTCCAAACGTCAATAACTACGCGTTTGTTGGAACTGCAGACGGGTACTTGTGGACCTTTGAGTGGGAAAATATCACTGGAGAGGAAGTGTTAGGTGGCGCTACCGGTGGCGGCGGGACTGGGGAGGAATTTGCTTTCGACTCAGATGGCGGGGGTTCTGTTCAAGGGTCGATTCAATCTGTCAACAGCCAGTATAGTAGCCAATCACGCAGGTTGAAGCAACCTGTCATGAAAGGTGTCCGACCTCACTGCAAGGAGCTCTGCCTTCACGCGGGGGGTATCTCAGATCTAGTCGTATCTCCTTGCCAAAGCTTTGTCTTTTCGGGGGGCGAGGAAGATGGATGCCTGATAATGTGCGGTATCGGTAGGAGGAAGGGGGTGGGGGCGCTCAAGTTCAGGGATGTTTTGAAAGATCTCCTGAGCGGGCGAGGGGAGGAGGCGGGGTCCTTATCGCTTTTCACCCTCGATTCTGAACTCTGTCTGCAAGACAATAAGGTCGTTTCAGAGGCCAGGGCTCGGGTTGCGGAGGCCGAGGGGACTATTGCTGAGCAAAAGAGGCACTTTGAGTTTGAGAATAAAAATGTGAAGGATGAGTTGGCCAAGGCAGTGAAGGACGCCAGAACGGAAGAACATAGACAGACGAGCAGGAAAGAGGCAGAAATAATCAAACTTGAGGATGAGTTGAGGGAGTTGAAAGGGAGGCACGCCGTGGAGATTGCGGACCTCATGTCAGAGAAGGAGGAGTTGGTCACGAACACAGAGGTCAAGTACGAGAAGAGGATAAGCAATGACATGGAGAAGTATATGACGCTAAGGAATGTTTACGATGATCTACAAGTTGCCGCAACGGACCATAGCTACGTTGTCGTAGAGGAGATGGAGAGGGAGAAACAACAGATGGAACAGGATTTTGCCGTTGAAAAAAAGAAGATGGAGGATGAACACACTTTGCTGGTGGAGTACAGCGAGTACGTGAAGAGTCGGTACAATGAGGTGCTCAATAATACAGATTTAGGCCATGATGTTGAGGTTATTGGGCTCAAGAAGAAGATGGCAGAGCAGGAGGAGAAGCTCAAGAAGCAGCTCAAGGTCAGCCAAGGGGAAACAGGCATGATGCAAAGGCAAAACAAAGTGTTGAGGGAGGCACTAGAAATGAGGGATTTGAAAAACTACGAGCTGAAAGACATCGTGGAGAAGGAAAAAGAACGGTGCGAATTCGTTATGGCAAGGGAAAGGAAGTTGGAGGCGGAGCTTACTAGGGAGAGTGGGAGGGCCAATAAGTGGGAGAAGAGCAGTGGGAGTCAGAAACGCCAGATAGAGGAGCTGGAGAAGGTGAGTGAGGAGGAATGGGTGCAGTGAATCAGAAAGGTGAATGAATAATTGAATTGGACTTTACTTTATTCTAACCGCTCATATCTCGCTTTTGCCACGAAACCCGGCAGGCTCGGAAGGTTATCATCAGCCAGTTGCACGAAGTCCGTAGCAAGCTCGAGCCCAAAGACTACGAAATCCGTGATCTTCGGAAGCGAGTAAGCGAGCTTGAGGGAGGTCTACAAATGAGTATAGTGAATACGCGAGAATTGGAGAAAGATACTAGTAGTAAAGCCAAACGAATCGGGAGTCTGGGGGAGACGGTGAGAAGCCAAAGGCGCAAATTGGGAGACAAGGGGCTGCTACTGGATAACTTGGTCAGTCAAATCGATTTAATTTTGCAGAGCACCGAAGGAGGGGACGGAGAAGTCAGCAGGAAAATTAATGCTGCGATTAGTCCATTCATTGATAACAACGTCGGGACGAGCAACATCCAAGATTACTTAAAGGAGCAGAAGGAACAAAAGCAGAGGGAGGTCAACGTGCGGAGGCTGTTGGAGGCCAAGGTGGCGAAGTTGGAAAGCATGCTGAAGATGGGAAATGAGCGTGGAAAGGGTAGCGATGTTGATGGAAACATCGACAAAAATATATTTTTGATCGAGCAGCTCAATGAGATTCGAAAGGAGAGCGTAGAGCTCAAGAAGAAGATTCTCCGGCTAGAAATCACGAACCAAGACTTGCAAATGAAGAAGAAAAGTATGGAAAACAAGCTCGTTAAGAAAAGTTTTAGGGACAATAACCCCGCGCATATCGTGGGAGGTCCCAGAGGAGGAGTTGCTGGTGCGGGGGGGAGGGGAGCAAGGGGGGGGATGGGTGGAGGTGCAATGTCCAGGACGATGAGCGCGTCCGAAGCCATCGGCCAGTTGCGTGAAGGGGGGGAGGGGGGGAGGCCACAAACAAGCACTGGCGCACTACCTCGTGTGTGAATACTGTTGCAATAACTTAAGCTCTTAAGCTACAACAATAAGAAAGAGAAGTTTCGATGAGAAAAAAAAAACGAAAATTCCTTAACAAGTCAGTTGAGATAGCTCGTCAAACACGTTATTGCTTCATAGTAATTTACAGAGTTCAGCGCCCTTATGTGACAGCGAGCTTACTGCTAAACGCAGTGAGTGCTACGAATAGGCATTTTAACGGGTTCATGGGGGGCGCATAGTCGAGGCACCACCTATTTTTAGTCATCTTGCCGAAAAGCATGAGCAGTCGATCGTCAGAATCGTTGACATCTACGAGTTGAAAATTCTTTTTTGACGCCAGCTTCGCTCGCCCTTTAAAGTCCATGGTCCACGCCTCCATCTTTGGATTCCAACGAGGCTTCTTTGTCTCAAGCACAACGAATTTATCCTTCTCCTTTTTGCTTGAGTAAGCTTTGTACATCATGGATCCGTTTACATCCATTACCTTTTCGCCACTGCTTCCGGTCGTCTCTTCGTCATAGTATGTTGTGGTAACACCAGGCTTTGGCAAAACGATACTCATCGCATTCGGGACCCGCCCCATTACATTCGTTTTGTAAACGAGGAGTGCTTGCTGCTGGCGTGCCATGTCTTTTCCAAGGATTTCTCCGCCTTCAGAGCGTGAAATTCCATAATCGTAAAGGTGAAATTGAGTTCCTGCCATCGAGCTCCGCATCGATCCTAGATAGTTTTCGCCGTGCCGAAGATAGTCCGTCTCACTGCAAGAAAAGTTGTAAGTGCCGACAGTGGCCGTTGTCGTGGCAGCGCAAAGCATCGTGAGAGTGTCTTCTTCGTAGATAATCTACGTTGTGAATCATTAGCCAAAAATAAGTCGATGAGCGTAATAAAACGAGTATATTTGAACTCTGGCGCGGGCTAACTCACATAATGGGTATCTTCGCCTGTGGGGCCCATTCCGCGACGCCGCTCCAAATAGCATAGCCGCATTCCAGGATAGCCGGTCGTCCCTTTTTTGCAATCTTCCTCCAATTGGTCGAGATTTGTGTTGAACGGCGGTGGGAGCTCCTGTATGCTTATCGGGTAGGATGATTCTTGCTTAAAGTGTCTTGCTTTTTTCGCCTTCTCTGCGCTGAGCAGCTCGTTGAAAAGGGAGAGGGAACACCGGCCGGATTGCTGGCAGACAAACTCGCCAGTTGCAACGTCGAACTTGAGCTTTTTCGTAGAATTACTCCCTGTTCGGTCGTCCTCATCGTCCCCTGGTACATCCATTGTTCGTGTAATCAACTCAAATTTGCGCCGTTCGTCCCGCTTCTGCCCGCGACTGCCCTCATTTCTCTCCTTCCAAGGCTCGACGCCTATCCGCTTCATGAAGCCGTGGCAAAATTTAAGTAAGCTATCGTCATTCAAAGATGCGGATATCATCTTAGCATAACGGCAGATGCCACTAAAATTTTTGTAGGAGAGAAGATGATGAATGATGGACAACTCACAACGGTTTCGGAGCTTCTCCCTTCGGAGGAGTGCAGCACATCCCATCACTTCAAAAACATTGCTCCCAGTCAGACTGCAGTCTGAGTCGTCATTCAATGCGAGAGCGAACGCGTGTAGGAGTCGATGGGCGCTATCAAAAAAACGTTGAGTAAGAATTCCATGCCGATCAAGATGCAACAACAAAATGGAACGAAAGGAAATAAAAATCTAACGAAATGGTGGGGGGGTATTGTACTCACCTGAACTCGATAATCAGAGCATCTGAATTGTGACAACGATTGTAGAAGAAGGGGATGGTGAATAGCGCGCGTCTTGATACTTCGATTCGTATTTCGTCTCTGAAAACCGTGAGAGGAATGTCGTTGTTCTGGTCTTCTTCTTTTTCTTTTTTTGAAGTTCTTGTCTCATCTTCATGGGTTGTATGTTTTGTCTTACAACTGAGAACGATAGTAAACAGTCGCTCATCGTCGTCAATCTGTCGAGGATGTCTTATACTCTGTATCGTTGGTATCACCTCGCTCAAGATCGTCTCAAAATCTACTTGATCGCCATTTTGTTGATAGGTTTGTGGGTCATGCACAGCCTCGTCATCATCCGTGAACGCAAACGAGAGGGTTGGGAATACGAATTTGGGTGTCGAGGTGTCAAGAGGAGGGATAGGAGGGAGAGCCTTGTATGAAGATCGCCGAGCTCCGTCAATTTTTGGAGGACGAGGTGGAGTTTGTGGGGTTGCTTCAGTGCTCATGGTGGTGCTAGAATTAGTAGGTTCGAGCATGTTATATAACTAAGAGAACTCAAGCTTTCAGCAGTGAATTGCAAGCGATGGCGACAACTTGAAATATGTGGCGTGGAAAACAGAGAGGAGATAGATTAGGCAATGCAGCCTGGAAAATGATGACTTTCATTTTTATAAAAATAAAGTGAAGTCAGTAACTATGAAGCAGTTGCTAACAGTTTGCGGCAACAAGGACAAGAACTAGAACTTACACCTGAAGTGTCGAGCTATTTGTTAACCTAATCTCCATTAAACGTATTAATACTTTTCTTTTTCTTGCTCAAATAACTACAATCATTTTGCATCCCTTGGAAGCCACATTTGGAAGCCACATTTGGTAGCCACAGCCAGTCATCTCATCTGTTGCAGTATGGAATCAATCATTTGCTAACACTGAGCTCCTCGAAGAGACGCTCCGTGAGGGGTAATTTCGGCTTTCGCTTGCGTTTGTACGTGAACCCAACAAAATTCTCATCCATTGGATTGTACCTCCTGGAGTCTGCCCCTTCCCCTATGCCCCTGCTGCTATCCTCAAACTTGTCAAAATTCTGGCAGACCAAGTCGACGAGCGGCGTGAATCGAGCGTCGCCTTTTCCGCAGATCTTGAGAAACTCGAGCATCTCTCCCGCATTTTCTGCTCCGTTGGGAACCAGCGGCCCTATTCTGTTGGGGTTTAACCTCTCAAAATCAAAACCTTTTAACCAGTCATGAGCAACGATCTGCTCTAACCCGTTGCCCAGTTCAGTACTTCCGCAGCCTTCTCTCCCGCCGCCACCGATGCGTGTGCTCGACGGTGCCAACAGGGATGCCAAAAAGTGCAAGCAGGGGCTGCTCAAATTACCAGCAATCTCAGGGGGGATGTGCAGAGTGTTCTTCCAATCAATGATTTTGCGACACGTCGAGGCTGAATCGTCCGCATAGAACGGCGTGTAACCAACAAGACACTCGTACATAATCACCCCCAAACTCCACCAGTCCGCCGCGGCACAGTAAGAGTACCCCGTTGTCCCATTTTGAGCAGCTAAAACCTCCGGCGCAATGTAATCTGGCGTTCCCACGGTTGAATAAGCCAACGCACGCTTGGCGCTCGTGTCCGTAATCGCGGGGGGGGGCATCGAGTCGATCGCCCCCAAGCTGGTTCCGCTTTTCTTATCGCTTCTCATCGCTTCGCCCATTTTCATTTTCATTTTCATCCCATCCCTCGTTCCAAAATTCTCTCCCTCCTTCTCCAAACTTGCCCCACGCACCCTCTCCAAAACCTCGTCATTCACCTCGCCCACCTTCTTGCAGAGACCCATGTCGGTCAGCTTCAGGTGTCCGCGCGAGGACAGCAGCATGTTGTCCGGCTTAATGTCTCGATGAATGTATCCAAGGGCGTGGACAGTGGAAATTGCATGAGCAGCCTCGACCATGTAGAATTTAGTCACCTCCTCTGTGAAGACGTCCTCGCGCATCAGAAGCGACATTAGGTCGCCGCCATTCATGAACTCCATAACCATGTGCAGCTGGTGTTCGTCCTGGAACGAATAGAACATCACCGTGAGCCAGCGCTCAATATCCTTGGAAAGTGGGGAGGTGGAAGCAAGGGCCAGAATATCGCGCTCAGAGCGCACATGAGAGACTTGGTTCTTCTGGACCATGCTCGTCTTTTGGAGGGATTTCAAGGCGAAAATCTCGCAATTTTCTGTCCCAAATCCCCTTCTCACTAGCCGCACCTCCCCAAAAGCGCCTCTTCCAATCACGCGGAGGGACTCAAAGTCTGCCGTCGAAAGCCGCTTCGAGTGATCAGCAAGGAGCGCGCACTCCTCCTCCTCCAGCTTATCCAGCAGCCGCTGCTTCTCGTCGGGGGGGATAGATGAGTTTTTAAGCTTAGACTCGAAGATTTTACGCCGCAGGGCCTTCTCCTGGGTGAGAGTCTTGGAGTCCTCGTGCTTGCTCATGAGAAACTCCGCCGCATACAGAGCATTTTGCGGAATGGGAGTTGCTGCGGGTGCGGATGGTGGAAATCCTGACATTTCTGGTGCGGGAAGCGATTCAACACCAGTGAAAGGGGAAGATGAAGGGGTGCTTTGGCCTCGCCAAGGATGTGGAGTTTCGGGGAGAGGAAAAGTTCAAAGGGGTGGAGCCTGCGATTTTAATTATTTATATCTATCGTCCCCTAGAAGAATAAAATAGAGTTGAGAAGGGTTGGAGTGCACTGTTCTTCAAAAATAATCCCCTTGTGGCTGTTTTGGCGACGAGTTGGAACGCAGATTTGGAGAAGAGCCATATCAACTGTTTTGTGTTTTCAAAAGTCCCCCATGAATTCTATCACACTCGTCGCTATCGCTATCCTCCTTATTGGGGGGACTAGTGCGTTTTCAGTCGCGCAATGTCCAGCCTATCTTCGGACCACGAACTTCTCATCTCTGAGATCTTCCTCAAAGTCAAGCTTGTCTGCTGTTGTTGGGCCAGAGATTGCTGATGTGGCCTTGGCGATCCAGTCATCTACTTCAGTAATCGCCGAAGGTATGAAGATGGGCGATTTTCCCACTACCTTCATTACAACAATGGTTTTCGTTGGGTTGTTTGGAAGGTCTGCCAAGTTCGCAAAGGGAAAAAAGGACAAGTAGGCCTTGTGCCGTCTCGCCCCGTTCTGAGAATTCTATGAGTTGTTTGTGCGGGGAAGAAAAGTCGTCAATTGTATGACAAGCCGGTGGACTAAGTCAGTGGGCAGTGGGCTGGACTGTGACAAGTGACAATTTGCTAAGAAAAATGTTGAAGGTAGCTTGAAGAGCAATTTTTCTGCTATTATTTTGCAGGTTTGAGTTTTGTGGACGGACTGAGTGAGTGGGATTTACACTTATTTTTGTTTGTCTCGACAGACACAAAAGATGTCAGCTCTGCTGTCAAAAAAATCCGCTCTACTTGCTTATTTTTCTACGACAAAGTGTAATTTTGTTTTTCGTTCCGCCCCCTCGTCGAGAATTTCCTTGCAAACTTGGTAACACGTCAGTGAGGGCATCCATGCCTCGCCATCAGACTCCTTCACCTGAACGTTTGTTCCCATCTCCTTAATAGCTTCTCGGGCCACTCTGTTTACTATTGTCTCTTCCACAGCGTCAATAATTTTATCTGACATCAATTTAGTCTGCTCGACGTTTGTCAACAGTCGGGATGATTTAGTTGCCGATGGCTTTGACGAGCGCTTCTGGGGTTTTTTGTGAAGTCCGTAGGCCATAGCGGGATCGTATTTTGTCCGCTGTTCTACCAGCTGGGTCTGAGCATGAAGGGCTAGATTAGGATTTTGCGCATGAATGCAGCCACACACACCTTACCGAGAACTCATTGACTTGCTCACCTGTTTTTCTTCCCAGTCGGCGATTTGTTTGGCTGTACGAATTGTAGCAGTCATTGGTGAACATTTCAACGTAGCGGTAATTCTCCCAATCTGTGAGATATTTCTTCTGTGTTTTGTGTTTGGGGTTGAGGTTGAGGTTGAGGTTGAGGTTGAGGTTGAGGTTGAGGTTGAGGTTGAGGTTGAGGTTGGGATTGAGGTAGCGGCCGTGCTCGTGACCTTTATTTTACCAGTTGGCTCCCCAAAGCCGCCGATACGGCTCAAGGCAACATCGAAAAACTTTTGCACTTGCTCCGGATCAAGCGAGATCTCGCTAGCCAACTTCCCCCGGCATCTAATCTCATACTCGAGCTCTCTTACAACCTCATCGAGCATGGTATTCTCACGGAGTACCATGCCTAATTTGAACATTGCCCGAAAGCATTTGGCCTTGTCCTCTGCTGCTCCCTTAACGTCATCTGCTTCTGCTGAGATCTCGGACATGGTCTGAAGAAGAGCCTGTTGCCTGGAAAGAAGGGTCTGGAGGTGGGAAGAAGAAGGGGGAAGAGGCTTGAAGAGAAGAAGTTCTGCGGTATCATATCAAGGGGAACAGGGAGAGATCAGTGAGTAGGGCGACAATGCTTTTACATCCTACAAAGCAATTTTTTTTCGATGGAAAACCCAGCGGGCCAAAATCAGGACAAAACAATTTGGAAGAATGTTCATTATCATTCTCGCAATCTCACCTCGTTCCCTCTTCTCCGCGATGAAATCGAGATAACATTTTCCTGCCGCCGCGGGCTTGGTGTACACACCTCCTACCACTCCGTCACCACCTCCAACGACTCCATCGATTCTGTCGAAAAACTTGGCCTTGGCCTTGTCACGACGGACCTCCGCTTCACTAACTTGAGAGAGGAGATTCTTATAATCCTTCGTCGAACTTCGTAATTTGTTTAGAAACTGCGACGGATAAAATAAAAAAAAGTGAGTGTGAGGAGGCGAGAGCAAGGAATATCGATGAGAAGAATTCAGTGGAGAGTTGAGGAAAGAAGAAAAGAAACGCGAAGAAGAGAAGCAAAGCAGCAGGAAAAGTCATCACGCTAGGGCTCCCTCACCGCCTTTCCCTTTTCGTCCAGTCCTTTTCTAGCCGTAGCATTGGCCGCTGCGTTCGCGCTTACGACGCGGCTCAAGACCTCGCGTCGTTCACTGAGAGTGTTATTCAGTATCTTCAGATCTTCAATTGTCTCTCTGAGGGCAGTCTCAAGAGGTGATGTCGACATAATGTCACAGTTCCGTCAAAACTAGTCTTTCAACCGTAAACTGTCACGCCTCGGTCGCGAGGAGCAACCAACAAAACTGTGTAGCTGGGCTAAGCCTCGCAATCAATGACGCAGGGGGGATTTTTGAGGGGGCCGTTTGTTGAAATAAAAATTATATGATTAACTTGGTACCGTTTAGGATGACGAATTTAATATTGTTGTTGTCCGATACGATATCAATGCAAAGACATGGCGAAATTGACCCAAAAATTAGTTTTATTCGTCAAATTTTTTCACTCCTCCCAAAGTTGCCAGACATCAAACCCCCAGCACCGTCCCAGCATAGCAACCGAGAAATACGATCTACCGGCGTGAATTCCGACCGTACGAAGGGTTTAAAACTCAGAAAGTCATCTGATGGTATGTTGGCCGCTCACTCTTTTCAGCCGAACTTTGGGGTGTGAATGTGTGTGTGTGCTGTTGTTTGTGATTGGTATTGACGAGGCCGGGTGTAGAGTGTGGGGGGCGTAAGAATGCGGTGGGGGGCAGCGGAAGGAGAGGTGCTTTAGAGCTCTTCTTTCGGAGCGGGAGCGGCACTGCCAAGTTTTTCATCCTGCCAAGGGAGGGAGCACTGGAGTTTTGCCAGTACGCTCTCGGCAAAGTTTGGAAGCGTTGAATTTAGTCGCGTTGTGTGGTGTGTGTTGGGTATCTATTTTCTGCTACCTGCTGTCTAGATTCATCTCTGGGAAGGCAGGTGGCAAAACACAGCCCACCTCTCTTCTCTCTTCTCTCTTCTCACTTTCCCACCGCAATCGTTTGTTTCTCTTTCGCTAACACCTTTATCTTTTCTCCTTCCTCCCCCGCTACCGCCGTCGCGCCCGCAGGTGGTCTTGTCATGCAGCATCACGACGAAGACCGGCAAGCCCCTCCTCTCCCGTCAGTTCATTGAGATGACCAGGCTCAGAATTGAGGGCTTGCTCCTTGCCTTTCCCAAACTGGCCCTGGAGAATGAGAAATCCAGGGGCGCCGTGGGTAAACAGCACACGTTTGTAGAGACCGACTCGATTCGCTACATTTACCAGCCTGTTGAGGTGAGTTCATGAGAAGAAGTGGCACATTAAAGGGAGTGTGGGAGAGCTGTGTTTTTCCTTGACACTTGAGACGCTTGAGACACTTGAGACACTTGAGACACTTGAGACACTTGAGACACTTGAGACACTGTACTGACAATGACTAACAAACTAACGACTGTGTGTTCGCACACCTGAATTTGACGCCTGAATCGCGTGCCCCAACGGCTTGCTCTTTTGCTCTGCTCAATGCGGTCTTCTCCTGCATCTTCCTATCTGCCTTGCCAATACTTTGTCTCATCAGGAACTGTACATCCTCCTCTTGACTACCAAGTCCAGCAATATTGTGGAGGATCTCGAGACGCTCCGCTTGCTGTCAAAGATTGTCCCAGACGTTGCTGGAGGGGCCAATGAGAGTTCAGTGACAGAGAAATTGTTTGAGCTCATTTTTGCCTTTGATGAGGTGATGACTAGCGGAGGTTACAAGGAGCAGGGTGTGACAATTCAGAACGTAAAGAAGAACTTGGAGATGGACTCGCATGAGGAGAAGCTCCACAACATGATCAAGGAATCGAAAGAGGAGACAGCCCGGGAAGAGGGGAAACGCCAGGCAAAGGTCATAAAAGAACGCCAAGTGTCCATGATGAAGCAGATGGGGGGTGTGGGGGGTACTATGGGTGCGACGACTGGTCCGTATGCTGGCTTTGGGGGGGGGGGGGGGGGGGGGGGGTGGGGGGGGGGGGGGGGGGGGGGGGGGGGGGTGGGGGGGGGGGGGGAACGACATGGGCGGAGGCGGATTCAACGATCCCTTTGGCCAGTTTGGCGGCAGCGGCGGCGGCGGCGGCAGCGGCTTTGACTCCAACCCTTACGAGAGCAAACCTGAACCTGATCTTCCTCAGCCCCCTCGCGTTGTCGCGAAGGGCATGAAGCTGGGATTGGGAAAGAAAAAGAACGACAACAGCATGATGATGGCTATGGCTGCGGAGGATAATTTGGGCGGCGGGAGCGCACTCAGTCTGGGGGGAGGCAAGGCAACTGCTACGGCGAGCATTGGAATGACCCCTGCTGCTGTTGAGCAGGTGCAGACCAAGCCAGTCTCTTTGGTGGCTGAGGAAAAAATCAACTGCCAGATGAATCGTGAGGGCGAGGTTACCTCCTGCGAGGTTAAGGGAACCCTGACTATGACCGCCGGAAATGAAGCTGCTGCTGGCTGTAAGATTGAGATCAACAAGGGGAACATTGATGGCTTCTCCATGAACACACACCCCAAGGTGGACAAAAAGGAGTGGGAAAATGCCTCACTCTTGAGCATTAAGGGTGGCAAGGGTTTCCCTATCAACCGTCCCGTTGGTGTGCTAAGGTGGTGAGTTTTTTTTCTGCTGATTGCGTTAAAAGTGGGAAGAGATTGTAAATACGAAATGAAAGCGAGATGATGGCGCGCGGCTGGTGAAGGCTCAAAACTTAACCAAATTTTGTTTTCTTTTGTTTCTTGCAGGTCCCAAGCTGGAGCAGACCTGTGCCCCCTCACTCTGAATGTATGGCCTGAGGAGGAGGGTGACGGAGCCATGACAGTCAATATTGAATATGAGCTACAGAGGACAGATATGACCCTCAGGGAGGTGAATGTCTTCATACCCCTCGGAACAACTGATCAGCCTCGCATGGGCGAAATTGATGGACAGTTCAAGCACAACAGCAGAGATGGAGTGCTGCTCTGGCACCAAAGTCAGATTGACTCCTCCAATCCATCTGGTTCGATGGAGTTTACTGTGAATGGAAATAATGTCAATGCTTTCTTCCCCTGCCAAGTTCAGTTCTCCTCGACACTTTATGCCCCCCTTGAAGTGAGCAATGTTGCAAACTCAGACGGGCCAGTGGAATTTGAGCTACGAAAGACTGCCGCGCCTGAAAACTATGTTGTATCGTGAGCTACATATGCCACGGAACTAATAACAAGCTAAGAATTTGAGAAGTTTGGAAGAGAGAGAAGGTTTTTTTTAAGCTTATTCATGTGTTGATTCATGTGTCTGAGAAAATGGGGAAAGAAAAAGCCCCCATCTCATCAAATCAAATTGATTTGATGAGATGGGGGCTGCTTTTTATTATACATATTATACATAGATCCAGTGTGATCTGGGGTCTGTATAATTTATATGGATTTTTTGTGGTGGTGATTGACATGATTGATAATGGGTTGGTTTGATGGTGGGAGTCATGTGTCATGTGTTGTTCATGTGTTGATTCATTCATTCATGTGTTCATTCATGTGGGTATATGTTGTTTGTGTTGTGTCTGAGGTCTGAGAAAATGGGGAAAGAAAAAGCCCCCATCTCATCAATTGAATTGATGAGATGGGGGCTTTTTGTTATAGTGTTTTTCAGTGCACATCATCCATCCATCATCATGTATGTAACAAAGCAGACATCACTTTGAATGAATGTTTGTACAATGTGATTGATGATTTAGATGTGTTGTTATGTTATGTATGTGTGTTATATTGTATGTGTTTTTTTGTATGGGGGGGATAATGAAAGACTGGCAAAAGGTGCATTTGCATGCTCTTTGCAGTCCAACAAATCAGATAACAACCGATGAATCTCAGCTGATCGACGCACAAAGGCGTCTCTCAAGCTTACAATACGGCGTTATATATAAATCGTCTATAAATGATTTATCTTGTCCAACATGTGGAATTAAGTTTCTCCTGGATGGTCATTTAGTGACCGGCCCGGAATTGTATGATGTTGACCCGAAGGCTATCGCTATACGCGTAACATCGGACAAGGTGAATATCGTCGCTTTCCAGCATGGATTCTGACTTAGAGGCGTTCAGTCATAATCCTACAGATGATAGCTTCGGGGCATTGGCTGTTCAGCCAACCCCATTACCAAATATCTGAACCAACGGTTCCTCTCGTACTAAGTTGGATTACTGTCGCGACAACGAACTCATCAGTAGGGTAAAACTAACCTGTCTCACGACGGTCTAAACCCAGCTCACGTTCCCTGTTAGTGGGTGAACAATCCTACACTTGGTGACTTCTGCGACACAATGATAGGAAGAGCCGACATCGAAGAATCAAAAAGCAACGTCGCTATGAACGCTTGGCTGCCACAAGCCAGTTATCCCTGTGGTAACTTTTCTGACACCTCTA
>ERZ651776.3985-NODE-3985-length-14052-cov-4.179964_pt1 | contig 14052 bp, 9 predicted proteins | sample MGYA00514761_ERZ651776 | MGnify/ENA metagenome assembly ERZ651776 | reverse complement strand
AGCGAGTGTGTGTGTGTGTGTGTGTGTGTGTGTATATTTGAAATTAGTACTTGGGTGAGAGTTGTTGTTAATCACAGACGGCAAAAAAAAAGCTCACCTTCTTGCACTGAATCTTCTTCGCGTTCTTCCCGCAGAGACAGGTCGGAGCGTTTAGGTCAAATTCATCCTTCCACAAGAAGTAATTACACTTTCCGCCCGACTGCGGTTTCACACAGCAATAGTAATCGCGATCGGGATTGCTAGCAGAAGACGAGGTGCGTACAGCACAGTAGTCGCCACAGTCACACTTGGGGTTATTTTCATACGAAGGGTCAGGTGGCTGTTGAGGCGCATTAGGCGCATCATTGTAGTAGTTGTTAGTTGTGGAGGAGACATACTTTTGCTGTTGATTCTGCCTTTGTTCCCGTTGCATACTGCCCCAGCTGTCTACATTGCTATTACCATAACTATTACTAGAGATGCCACCAATATTACTGTTGCCGTTATTATTCCCACTTCCGGTGGGGAAAGATATCGAATTCTTCACCCTGCTTTCCTGAACCACACTCTCGATATCAATATCCATGATTGCGTCATCAAGCATGTCTTGGCTCATTGATGGCCCCCCTGAATTTTGATTCGACATAGCCTGGGGTTTCGACTGATTCGTGGCGTTGGGTTGATGATATTCTGTTTGTTGCTGATATTGTTGTGGTCGGGGTCGTGGTTGTGGTTGTTGTGATTGTGGTTGTTGTGATTGTGGTTGTTGTGATTGTGGCTGCTGTGGCTTTTCTGGCCACGACGACTGGATCGGCGGCGTGAAATGTCCAACGGGCTGCGAAGGTGGCACGGGCTGCGGTGGTGGCAGAGGCGGATCCACGGTTTTTTCACCCCACCCCAACCCGCCTTCAAAGTCCTTAAACCTCCTCCTCTCTTCCTTCTCCCTCACTCTGTCTCCTCCAAAGGTCTTTCTCGCCCCCTTAGGTGAATTGAACTCGTTCGGAAGTATACCATATACAGCATCTGCACCAGGCTTCCGACGACGTCCAGGGGTGCCTGGAGTTCCTGTCACTGACGCATTGGTGGCATTGTTGGGCAATTCATTTTCCTTGTTCCCTGAAGGTTGGTACAGCCTGAACGACGTCGTCGCGCGAGAGGCCTCCGGCTGATATGAGTATTCGAAGCCAGCAAGCAGCGAAAGACGCGAAGAAGCACTTTGTAGCCATGTTTTGTGGGCAGATAGGTTGTTGGAGGTTTTTTGTCGGGGGTTGGCAGTGGTCGACATTAAGTTATAGCGTTTGAAAATGTGTACGACGACGACGAAGAAAAGGTAATTGAGTCTTGATACCGACGCGAAATCACGGCATGCTGAAATAGGCGAGAATTTGGAGCAAATTTTAATTTATGTGTGAAAAAAAGATAGTCTTTAAACAAAATCCAAAGATTCGTCGTTATTCTTTGGGTCTACCTGCAGTACAAGCTCAAGCAAGAATTGCTATCGCGAAACGAAACTGCCGCCCGTCGCCTTCTTTAATTGAAATATTGCCCCCCGCTCCAAGGTTCAGCTGGTTTACGATGCGAGCTGCACCAGTGTCGGGCGTAACGGTAGCAATCGTAGCTTGCTTGATATTCATGGTCGGTCTTCAAATAGGACTCCATGTGGAGGTTCACCACAACGAAATTGCAGAGATTGCTGCATCGAGTAGTACAATAATGAAAAAAGGTGGCATTGGTCACGCGTACATGGACCTTGTGCGCGGTGGGGGTAAGGCAGACGGTATACAAAAAGCATTCAATGATGGCGATACCACAATAAAAACCGGCGGCAGCGGTACAACTAGCAAAAACGACAATGACAAACCCCCTCCAATCCCGACCCCCAAACCAAAACCACCCCCAAAGCCAACTATTAAACCCATACTGAATAGTCCTCCTGAGCCTCCGACGGCGCAACAACAACAACAACAATTACAACAACAACAACAACAACAACAACAACAAGAACAACAAGAACAAGAACAACAACAACAACAACAACAACAAGAACAACAGCAACAACAACAACATCCTGTTGGTCCGATACAGAAATACTTAGAATACAATCATCTACCAATTCTTCTCGTAACAAAGGATCGACTGGATTACCTGGAAAACACATTAAATTCACTGCTACAGACGGTGCGACCTACTGCCTCACAGTCACTCGACTCGAATGAGGGCAACAATTTAGTTGATGGAAAGCCCCCTCTTTGGGATAATATTATTGTCGCGCAAGATGGTGTTGACGACGGCGTTTTAGACAGGTTGACGAAAGTAAAAAATGATAATGGCTTGCCTTCGTCCGCTTTTAAGCTGGCGAAGAACACCAGAAAGGGACAAAATCTTCGGGGAAGGCCAGACGGAGCCATGATGATCGCCACGCACTATAACTTTGCTATTCAGAGTGGACTGGACGAGTTTCCTGACTCTCCCGGGATTATCATTGCTGAAGATGACTTCTTATTCAGCCCCGATTTTTTGGAGTTTTTCGAGTCAAATGCGATAGCAATGGACCACGATGACACAATATTTGTTATCAGTGCTTGGAACGATAACGGTCAGAACCACCAGGTAAAGGACAAATCTCAGCTATACCGAACCAATTACTTTCCGGGGTTGGGGTGGTTTCTTTCAAGGAAGCTGTGGGAAAATGAATTGATGTCGAAATGGCCAAGGACCCATTGGGACCATTGGATGCGTGACGAAAAGCAGTATGCGTCCCGTGACTGTGTCTACCCGGAGGTCACAAGGACATTTCACGCGGGAATTAAGGGTACTTTCATGGACTTGAACACTCACGAAAAATATTTCAAGGATGTTGGCTACCAGACGGATAATTCATTTCGGTGGACAGGGCTGGAGTGGCAGACAATAACTCCGAGAACTGGCTACGACGCCAATCTGCGCTCTCTCGTGGAAGGGGGGGAGGTGGTGGACAATATCGAGACGCTATCTTCGCCTGCCCCTGAAGGGAGTGCTCAGGCAGGCAAACATAAAATCGTCTGGATTCATGTGCCTGACTATAAAAACCCGCGCCAACCCTTCAAACCCATCGGAAACTACTTCCATATTTGGCACGAGATCGAACGGGCGAACTATAATGGTGTCCATAGATTCTGGTTCAACAACCATCCTGTCATCCTCATCAACATCGCTGAGAGCGCGACTCTGAAGGAAATGAAGGGGCAAAATGATAGAGTTTTCAAGCCTAATGATTTTCCACCCTTCAGCTAATTTGCACATTGCACATAGACAAAAAATATAAAAAAAGAAGGTTTTTCTTGTAACTTTTTGCACTGGCTTCTACTCATATCAATGTTTTATGGTTCCTTCGTGTTCCATCATTTAATCACTGTCCGAATCACTCGAGTCCTCCACCACAAGATTCCTAATCTTGTTGGTGTTGACGAAAAGATGATCGTCCTCCGTGTTGTCGTATTCGTCTTCGTAATCATCTTGGTCTTCACCTCCTTCTTGCTCATTAACGCTATGTTTACGTTCCGTCGTCGTCGTCGTCGTCGTCGTCGCCGTCGCCGTCGCCGCCGCCGCCGCCACCGTCGTCGAACCCGCGACTGAATTCAACTCAGCAGCACTCCCCCCCAAGCTCCCAATAATATCTTTCGTTCCAACGCCTCTCTCCTCAAAGCACTTGGGCCACATTTTTTCTTTCTTCGCGTGCTTCACCTGGTCAGCAAAGAGAATGTGCTTGACAATATATTTCACCTTGTGGGTGGACTCTGTTGTCGACACAGCTGTCGCAGAAGATCCTTCAGTCGAAGGCTTTGAGATGCCCCCCTCACTCTCACTACTAACAATAGTCTCAGCAGTACTTCCTTCCCCCTCTTCTTCCTCTCCACCCTCAACGATGACGAAATCACCCCTTTTCACCCACACTAGCTTGTTGAACTTCGTCGGCAATAAGGCCAAACTACAATGCATTCCCACTTCACGTCGAAAACTCTCCTCCATCACCGCGTTGGTCTCACTTCCCAAACCCTCCACATCCACGTCAATCAGGTTGCCTCCGCGCGATCCCTTGACCATAGCGATGCGATCCCCCTTCTCACGACGAGGTAGGGGATACTCATTCATCATTGTATCTGTGATGTGCTTCCGGTAATGCGACCGTCGGCCAAGACCAGACATCGTAAGAGATTATGGTCGTTTTTTTTCTTGATATACTTCAACCAGGACCCGATATGATGTTAAAGAAACCGTATGGGAATAGAAGGTAAGTGCAAAAATCCTTTTAATGAAGACTTCTTCTCTGAACCCTGATACCAGCCAAGCATTCTCGTTTACAGCTCTGCAGTCTCATTTTGATATTTATTTCCATTTAAAACATTCTCTGATCTATTACGGTAATACTCTCTCTAGATATATAGTAAAAGATACAGCGAAAAAGTACCAGGCTGTGCAAATCATACACCAGAAATTCACTAGCACCAAATCGCTTTCGCTGCCCACCCTTTGCCGCCAGGTGAAAACAAATGGCCCCTTCAAAACGGCGTAACAGCCGCCAACGAGCATCTTCAATCGCATCCGACCACTCCGAAAGCTCGCTACAGCGTAATGCTACGGTGAACAAGAAATCAGCCAAAGCTCGGTATGAAAACTGGAAGCAAAAAGGTGGAATTGACAAGGAGAGTGTCAGCGACGAAGATGACAGTGAGATCGATAGTGACGAAGCATTTGACAGCGACGACGAGGAACTGTTCGGAGACATGTTTCAGCGCGCAGAACCGGATGAGAGTAGTAGCGAAGAGAGTGAAAGTGTGAGCGAAGGCGAAGGCGAAGGCGATGAAGAGGAGGACGATGCGAGTGATTCTGATGCTTCTTCATCCTCTGACTCGGACGACAACGAAAACGACGGAGGGGCGTATATGCTATCGCTTCTCGACAACATTAAATCAGACCCCTCTCCCTCGCAAGCAACGAGCGATTCGACAACAATCCACAACAATGCCATGTTGTCTATGGATGATCTCCTGAACCCTATCACGGAGCACAACCAATTTAGCGCCACAAAGAACAATCTTTCTCACCTATCCGCAACGAAAGTGACTAGTGCTCCGCTCCCCACCAGTGTCCAGGGCAGGATTGAGAGGAACCTGAAGTACGATGAAAGCAAAAAGGACGTCAAGGGATGGTTGGGAACAATAAAGGAGAACAGGGAGGCTGAGACGCTGGATTTCCGAGGGGATTTAGGGAAGAATCGGAAAGTCGTGACGCTTGAAAATATGGGTTCTATTGCAGCTAATGACGACGACGACGACGACGACGATGACGATGGCAACAACAAGCATGACTACGAAAAAGAAATTATGCAGGCACTTGAGAAGCAGCGTGAGCAGGAAGAGGAAGTCGATCTTGCAGCAGTTGCCGAGCGAGATTTCATGGATGACGACGGTGCCTCATCTGGCGATGATCTTGGTGAGGGTAAGATGACCGAGTCTGAAATCCGCAAACGACACTCGGAGCTCGCCAAAATTCGGTCCCTCATGTTTTACGAGGAACGCAAGCGACACCAGATCAACAAAATCAAGAGTAAAAAGTATCGCAAGATTCGAAAAAAGAAAGCGGAGAAAGAGAAAGAAAAGGATATGGAATTGATCCGGCAGAATGATCCCGAGTTGGCTCGAGAATTGGACGAGAAGGAGGAGATTGCGCGCATGAAGGAGCGCATGACACTGCAGCACAAGAACACAAGCAAGTGGGCGCGGCAGCAGCTCCGAAGGGGGAAGAATATTGACGCGGACACGAGGAAAGCTCTGTCTGCTCAAATCACCCAAGGTGACGAGCTCAGGAGGAAAATGATGGGCGACGGAGAAAGCGACGGCAGCGACAGCGACGGTAACTACAATGCAAATCCTGCTGAGCGTTACATCCAGGCGAAGCAGATCGCGCAGGCGAATGATGACTCTGAAGATGAAGAGATGGCAAAGAACAAGAGTGGGTTATTTGGGCTTGAATTTATGCAGCGGGGAATAAAAAACCAGCGCGAGCGGGCCAAGGAGGAGGCTCTGAGACTCATGAACGAGCTGCGTGATGAGATGGGGGATGCGATTTCCGATGACGGAGGTGGTGACAGCGAGGACGATTTCACCTATGACTCATCAAAAGTGACTGAAATTGTAGAGAAACCCCAGGTTGAGAAAGAGCCGGAGGTTGCAGCTGTCAGTAACGCAAAATGCGAAGCTGTTGAAAGCAATGACAACGATGCAGATGTCAAGGGAAATAGTAGAAATCCTTGGTTGAGCAACAACAATGGTGGCAAGCACGGCAAATCCAAAAACCAAAGCAGAGACAAACTAAATACGAACATTATTAACGTTGATGACATCAATCGGGGCGTCGATCTCATAATCAAACCTACTGAATTATCCGATAAACTCCCCATCTCAACCGAAACCAATGAGAAGGACATGTTAAGAAACAAAGCAATGACTGAGAAGACGCAGGAGGAGCTTGTCAGAGAGGCTTTCGCCGGAGACACGAACGCCGAGGAGGATTTCAGGAAGGAGAAAGAGGCGATGATGATGCGAGACGACCCGTCTTTAAACAAAGCTGCTGAGGACGATGGAAAGGTCAGCGGATGGGGATCTTGGGGCGGCATGGGAGTCAAGGCCCCCAAGAAGAAGAAAAAGAAGAATTTACCGAAAAAACTTCAGGCCCCAGATAAAGCCCCTGCCAAGCGTAAGCGTGCAGATGAGCAGCTTCCGACTGTCATCATCAACGAGAAACGCATCAAGAAGACCAGCGCATACAAGGTCAGTGAGATTCCCTACCCTTTCACTTCGGCAGAGCAGTACGAGAAAGCAATGATCGGCGCACTTGGTTCCGAGTGGAATACGACACAAGCCGTCAAGAACTTAACTCGTCCAGAGATTGTTACCAGGATCGGAAAGGTCATCGATCCTATCAGCCGCAAAATGAAGAGCAAGAAGAAGAAGGAAGCCAGGGGAGGAGCTAAGTTTTGAAGATGCAGATAAAATGACTTGTTGCTTTTCTTAATATTTATTTTTGTGAATTGATAACTTCGTAGCCAAACGACGATAGTGTATTTTTGGCGGATTGCGTTATTAACTCTTATTTTTTCTCTTCGTCGTCGTTCCGTCGTGTTCGGTTTTTCTCTGTTCAACTCCAGAAGAGGAAGAGCACTTCCAGGGGTTTTCATAAACAACCAAACTCTCCACTAGACCACACTAAGTGCCAAGAATCCACGATGACGGAGAGATTCGCCCGAACGTCCACAATGCGGTAAGTTTTTGCAACCGTCCTCGATCAACTCCACCACCCTCCCCAGCTTTTAACACCCTTTCCACTACCATTGCTCGCGATGTAGGATCGACCCGCCGGGGGGGAGCAGTCAGATAGTAACAAAAGCGCCCCCTCGTCAGATCCTGGACTCAAAGCGTATCCCATCTATGGACCGGCAGGAAGATGAGCTCAATTCAGAGCTTGTCAACTTGGAGGAGGGGACTCGGAAACGGAACAGGGAGTTCAAGCGGCGCATGGACGCGATCGAAACTAGACAAAAGACGTACATGGGAGTTTTAGAGGAGGAAATAAGGGGCAGAGACGAGGAGCACGAGAAGGTTTTGAGTACGATTAAAAAACAACTGCATGAGATGGAGGCGAGCGTGGATGAAAAGATCGAAAGTGATTTCAGTGTCTTCCACACCGAGCATATTCCGATCCCAGAGAAAAGAATGACAGATATGGAAGCGGATTTTCACCACTTTGTTCACGTCACCGTTCCCATTGCCATCGACGAGTGTTCTGGAATCATTGCCCGGAAGGTGGAGAAGGCGAGGGAAACATTTGAGATAGAAAACACAAAGGTCATGAAGAGGGAGGAAAAGATCGTGAGTAGATTTTATAGGCACATGGAAAATACTGCTCAAGGAATGGAGGACGAGAATGCCACGAGAATAGCGAAGATGCATCTTTTGAGGGAAGACATAGCAGCTCCTGAATATGTTGACGAGAGGCATGAGGAGGTTCAGACCACACAAATGATGAAGGAGATCATCAAGATTCGGGAGATGATTCAGCACGCAATCAAGGAGAGGGAAGTAGAAGACTGCTTGGTACTAGACGAAATGCTCGCCACCCAAAACAAGCTCCAAAATTCCGTTTTGGAAAACTTTGGGGCTGGGGCTCACGAGGAAAAGGATAAGTCGAAATTGAGTAAGAAGGAGAGGGAAGAGTTGGAGAAAAAGGAGGAGGAGGAGAGATTGTTGATGGAGGAAATGAGCAAGAAAGAGGAGGCCGAAGGCGACCAAGACGAGGAGGACCAAGGGGACGAGGGGGACGCGGATGCCTCCGGTAATGATGAAGATAATGGCACCGAGGATGAGTGAAAAGGATATTTCGATCGACGGTGACGTTGACAACTTCCGGTGTTCTACTAAATGTAACAATACGGCTTGCATATTTTTAGCTTAAATTTTAACACAACTTTTCATGCACTTTTACTGCACTGCACAGCTAGCTCAGCAAAATAAACATTATCTTCACATTGTCAGTTGTCTGTCTCCTCAAAGACATCGGTGAGCGCCGTTCTCGCGCTCCTGTCCCTTCCCCTACTCCCTCCAACTGATATCCTCTCTGAATCCATCCGCATGCTGACCATGTTAACAAGTTTATCGATGTCCTCAGTCTTTGCTTTGGCAGCATTCAAATCGTCAGCCACTTTTTCCACACTCTTCACAACTTCGCCCAACTTGCTGCTAAGGGCACTATAGCGTTTCTCCAACTTTAGGATCTCGTCCGAGAAACCGGGTTTCCTTTTGTTTCTCGTCTCTTGGACAAGCCGATTCGTCCATTCGCGGCAGTTCACCACCAAGTTGTCCAACAAAGGACTCAGGGTGGGGAAAAGTTTCACAAAACTTTCATACAGCGGGCACACGACATACTCGATGAAGCCGATCTGCATACTATTTTTGTTAACCGTTGCTCTATCTGTCATAGTGCTGATACTCATTTGCAAGGATTTTTCCTTGTCACCCTGCAAAAAGAATTCTTCGCAGACTCTGTCCGCCCATTTCTTGCAGATGTCAAACGTCTTGACTGGATTGCTGATATCTGCGGCATGCAGGAAGACCTCGATGATGAAACTTCTGTTGGACGCTTCCATCAACCCACTAGCAGTCTCTGCGTTACATTGTCCGCTGATTATCTCCTGCTGAAGTTTCTTACCGTTCATCTCGTAAAAAACCTGCAGTTTGCTTATGGTGCTGAAGTGGTGGACCATGTCTGTCCCGAGAATGCTGCTGATGATAACCTTACGAACGGCTCGCCACTGATGGCCGTCCAGACCTTTGAAAACGTCGACCTTAGAGTCTCTAACAATCTCATAAAGCGTAGCGCAGTGCATATTCTCTAGGGGAGATTGGTCGTTGTAGAGGATGGCCGTCTCATGCTTTGTCTTGATCAAAAACTGATTACTAAGGCCGGGGTGCCCAACATCATGCGCCAAACTAGCAATCGTCAAGCTCGCCGTCTCTAAAGGCATCAAGAAGACGTTAGCTTGAGTCTCCTTGACAAACCTATAAACTGTCTGGGTGACATCCACGGCATGGAAGAAGTTGTGATAGGTGTTTTTCGCAATATATCGTTGGCTGAGCGCGTTGTAGAACCGTATCATGGTGTGGTTACTGACAGAAAGCTCATCTGGGATATCGAATGTTTCGAAGATGAGATGAAGGCAAGCGAATGCCTCCGCGTCTTTGTACAGGGTGATGTCAAAGGTCCACGTTGAGAGTTCTGATTCCATTTCTTCCCAGTCGGTGTCTTCTATGGAAGCTTTCTGTTTTCTTTCATCGCTGTCCATGGCATCCACTTCATTATTTGCGGAAAGGCTACAACCCGTCTCAATGTCTACTACTTGTTGTTCCTGCCCCTCGTCTGGAGAAGGTTGGACCTGATGTTGAGATGTTGAGAGGGCCTCCTCTTTCGTATCTCTGATGGACCACCGCCTTTTCGCAGAAATCTTGGGGCTCATTTTTTCTTTTAGTTTTGCCGTTGAATTGACGAGAGTCGAGCGAAGTTTAGGCTCGCCATTAACTTTACCCTCCATATTTTTGGCGGCGGTGATTTTGGTTTTGCGCTTCTTCGAGGAGCCGCTGAGCGCAGCCATGTTGACCTTCTCGGAGCGTTCAGTATCCCTCCCCGCATCCAAATACTCCTGGTTGATCCAGTCCTTTGTGGACTGGTCCATATTGTCGGATACGTACCGCTGCTCGGATCCGGGCAGGACGAGGGAGGTTATTTTAGCTAGCTTACTCACAATAGTCTCGAGCACCTCCGTCTCGAGCATGTTGTCAAACTCGTTCTCGAGGCTGTTGAGAACAATAGACTTTCGCCGGCGGGATATCGACGCATCTTCGCCCAACAAATCTGAACTCTCTGCATCTTCCTCATCAACATCTTCCTGACTATTGTGAATCTGCTGGACAGACTTCAAAATACTACTCGCGCTCGTTTTAAGAGTCTTCATCATGCGTTCTAGAGGCAACACAACAAGCTCGTCGACGGAATTTTGGAAGGACATGCTGAATCCGATGAGCAATACAATCGTCAGACTGATTATGAACAGATTGTACATGGATTCGAGCTGTAGCTGGTATTTCATGCTGAAAGTTCCGGCGATATTATTTCTCTGGACGACAAGCTTACTGTCCTCCCGGATGTATTCACCATCGTTGCCCAAATCGAACTTCTCCAGAATTTCAGGGCCAGAGGTAACGCCCACCATAACCTCAATGGGGTACATGTCCTTATTTACATAGAATTTTTTGAAATCAATGAATACTTCCCCCCACCAAGCGCGGTCGATCGTGCCCCCTCCTTCCCTATCGTACATCTGATCAAAACTCTCAATGTGAGCTGTGTTGCTGTCATCAATTGGCATGTAAGTGAGTAGAGGAGTCAGGAGTATAATGATCATGACAAGGCTCGCGACCCTTCTGCTTAAAAGTCCGCTGAGCTCCTTGCTGATCTCCTTGGCGTGGGGAAGTTTTTTGTCCTTGGTGATGTCCCCCTTGTAGATGAAAAACATCTCGAATATTTTGAACAGCTTGGTGAGCTTCATGAGCCGTCCGCTCTTGGCTCCAATCTTGGCTATGCGTGCGGCCTTGAGCAGGGAGGCGTCCGACGACCCGTTCAAGCCCAGCCCTTTCGAAATCATTCTGATATCGATAAGGATGGAAAGTGTCCCGGCCACGTCCATCCAGAAAAAGAATCCCAGAAGGTACTTCTTGGTCGTCAGGGAGAGCAGGATGCACTCCCCTACGAAAGCTACGAATATTATTATGAGCAAGACGTCGAATATATCGTCCGTACTCTCGTCCGCATTGACGATTACGTAAATGTCCGGCAGGTATAGCGAAAGAATGAGGCACACCGCGAGCCCAACCTGGGTGTACATGTGGTGCACGAAATCGGTCAATCGATGAAGCGATTGACGGGGGACCTTTTTGCCGGGCTTTCGGATTGTGGTGAATGTGCTCGTCGTGTCCCCAACAGGGGAGGTGTCGGCAATTTTTGCCATGGAAGATTACTTATGCTGGCCAAACAACCTGATCAGTTTGGTTTACTGAAGGTACAGAAGGTAAGTTGGACGCACTTCCGGCAGGGGGGAGAGCTTTCACCAAAACGGACGAACCACAGCTCAAATACGCACGAATACCTTCGGATGCAGGGTTTTTAATTCATCGTTGAAACAGGGAGAAAGGAGAGTGTCAACTCCCTCACGGTATTTTTTTCCGAACGTTTTTGAGGAACGCCTCAACAGTTGATAGAAGGTAAATATGCAGAAGCGAAATTAAAACACGTTCCATAGTGTGTAGGGCGTTGAGAAGAAGTCTTTCGTTGTATTTTAAAGGCAGTTTCATCGTTTGAACGAGAACTAACTCCTACCCCAACACCCTTAAAACCCCAAACTCTCTGACCCTCAGGTGGACAGTATTTAGAGATAGAGATGAGTGAGGTGAAATGTTCCCCACCCGAGTCTCTTCTGAAGTTCGATGAACCGCTTTACATTGGCATGGAGGCCAAGACGGACCTGAGCAGTGCCAAGGGTGCCAACAAGGCGACCGTGAGCCAGCTGGACGACATGCTGAACTTCATGATCCCCCCCCGCCAGTGGGTGGAGGAGAGCGGCGCGTGGATGCAGCACGTGTCGAAGGCCCCCGCCACCCGCATGGACGTGATCACCCTGCAGGAGAACCTCGACAGGAGGCACCTCGAGCGTCAGGCCAGGGAGACGGGCCTTTGCCCAGTTCGCGAGGACCTGTACAGCCAGGCATTCGACGAGCTCATCAGGCAGGTCACCATGGACGGAGCGGAGAGGGGACTGCTCCTTCTCAGGGTCCGGGACGAGATCCGCATGACAATAGACGCCTACAAAACCCTCTACGACTCCTCCGTCACCTTTGGGGTCCGGAAACAAATCCAGGCGGAGCAGGGCATGAACGCCATGGAGAACGAGATCGCCCTGCTGAGGAATAGGAAGAAGGAGCTGGAGAATAAGGTCCTCGAGCTCAGGAATACGGTGGAGGTTTTCGAGAAGAGGGAGGCGGAGACCAGGGCGCTGGAGGAGAAGAAGAGGAAGGAGAAGATTGCCTTTTTGAAACACCAGGGGCAGCACCTTGATTTGTTCTTGAAGCAAGTGGGGGGGAAGAATTAGATTGATTGATTGAATTGAATTTCAATTGGATAGAATTGGATTGGATTAATTGATCTGTGATCTGACGGAGGCGTAGGCGTAGGCGTAGGCGTAGGCGTAGGCGTAGGCGTAGGCGTAGGCGTAGGAATCGAGGGAGATGTCGACGTACAGAATAGGAATCGAGTATTGTTTCGAATTATGTATAAATAACGAAAGCGGCTGATTTGAAGTGAAAAAACAACCAACCCATTGTTTCGCATATACGATGCTTAGTATTTGCTCGCTGCGGCAAAAACAAAACGACCTGCCTTCCTCCCCAGGGTTCGTATACGAAATCGGCTCTCACACACGGACGGCCACGCCGCGGCTGACCAAGCTTTACCACGTTTTTTCAGTAGTAAGCCAGCCCAGCCCAGCCCAGCCCGCTTGCAGAACGTCGTCGTTTTCGCAGACGTTGAGCGTTGACCAGCCGGCAGTGGCGCAACGAAAAACACACACGGTGTCCAACAAACCGCGTTCGTTCGAGAGAGAACTGTTTGATGGGGACGAGTATTCAGAGTCAATGTCGCACACGGGCGGTGCGGGGAGCGGTGGGTTCGATGGGTGGGTGGGTGTAGTTACTCGTGCTCGACAGCTCATGTTGCTTCGTATGTTATCGTTTATTTGTCGTCGCGTGTATCTGCACAAACAGAAAGGTTCCCTATTAAGTCCTACTTAAAAAAAATAAATAATACCCTCCAAAAAGGTAGAAAACACACCCTGCACAACGTCCTCCTCCCCCCACGTTATCCACCTCCCTCCTCCCTACTCCCCCTCCCTCCTCTTCCCCGTCATAAGCTCAAACGCCGTCGGCAGCTCCCACTCCTCCCCCTTCCCCCCCCTCCCCACGACCTTCCTCCCCGGATCCAGATCCCCCTCCACATAAACCCCCCACGCCACCCTCCCCCCCAGCCCCACCAACCCCACCCCGATCGCAATACAGAAACCCGTGCCCAACGCACCCCCACCGACCAACATCGTACGGACCAACGAACCGAACCGAACAGCCGCACCACCACCAACACCACCACCACCACCGTCGACCGAACCGAACATCTCCATCCTCGCGAAATACTCCGTCATAACCCACATCCCAACCCCCATCCCCCCGCTAACGATCCCTGCTGTTACGGCAGCGATCGGGTCCACGCCGTTGAGGTCCCTCGCCTCCTCGATCCTCCTCCTCCGCTCGTCGTCGGTGGGGCGGGGGCGGAGGGTGTTTATGGTTTTTCGGAGGGAGCGGAGGCGGGTGGTTAGGGGGGAGGTGGTGGGGGAGGAGGAGGGGGAGGGAGGGGGGGAGGATAGTGACGAGAGGAGACGGG
>ERZ651776.3978-NODE-3978-length-14075-cov-13.441277_pt1 | contig 14075 bp, 22 predicted proteins | sample MGYA00514761_ERZ651776 | MGnify/ENA metagenome assembly ERZ651776 | reverse complement strand
CTCTCCGATAAGAAAGCCATGATTTTGAAGAGATTGATGAACATCTTTAATGTTATTTGTTGCAAATACCATTCCTATCAAGCCTTCTCCAGTATCATTTAAATAATAATTTATAAGATCGGCACCTAAACCTTCGCCGGTTGCAGATAAGAGCTCAAGATAAGTATTTTGAAAATTAAATAATGTGTTGCTGGTTCCCAGACTTTTGTGCTCACCACTCCAAACTGGAGGTGTGCCCATAATAAGTTGATAGTTTTGTGTTGCCTTGTCTAAATCTTCAACGGCAATGATTAAGTGATCAAGGCTATTAAACATTTTAAAAATTTTTAATTCTTTTTCCCTGTTAATACTAAGGTCCCAGCCCAATCTTGGGTCTGATTTGCGCGCCAGCCCTCCACATCGGAAAAACCTGCTCTCTTAAACATATCTATCCATTCAGCTTGTTTTAACATCAGCATTTTGGTTCCCACTTTTCCTTCCCAGGTATGAGAGTCTTTATTTTCATAATATAGATCTATTCCTACTATCAACCGTCCTTCTTCAGCAAGCCATGAACTAAAGATTTTATTTAATACGGATTCAGGGTCCTCTAAATAATACAAAACCTCCATAGAATGAATAAGATCATATTTGTCTTTAGACTCATAGTCATGAATGTTTGCAAGAATGTAATCCTCGTTATTTCCTCGTGCTTTTGCATTGGCAATCATTTGATTGGCGCCATCGATTCCTTTAGCTTTGATGCACAATGGATCATCAACAACCCTCCTAACAACCCAGCCATTACCACAGCCCAAATCTAAAAAAGTGAAATCATTGTTGGTTCTATGCCTTTCTTTTAATGCAAAATCTAGCATTTCAGTCACAGCATCGGCATGACCCTTTTCCATTCCTAGATCTTTATCAAGTTCAGCCCATTCGTTAAAAACTGCTACTGCATCTTTCATAGTGCTATCAATTAAGTTTCTTTTCTAATATCAATTTTAAAAAATAACAAGATGCCAGACAGGGAGCTTATTAAAGCTAATATAGAAAATATTTTTAATAGCATATTGTCTATGTTGTCTCTTTCTTGCCAATCCATGATATGAAAACCCCACATTAAATCCCATATCCGCCATTGTGCTGATCTTATAGCTACGATATCCCCGCTAAAAATATTTAAATATGCATTAATCTCTTTGTTATTGGCATTATGGGTTATCACTTTGTAAATGGGTAATTGCCTGCCTCTGTATTCAGAGCCTTTTTTTGATTCATTAATTTCCTCAACCGCAATTGGCTTAAGCAGTGTATTTTTTACAACAATCTTTTTTGCTTCATCAAATGAAATTTTCTTTAAAGGGTCTCCCGCTTCATCAAAATATCTCATTCCAGCTTTTGTTGAAGCAGCAATTATGGTCTTGTCTAATCGCTTTTTTACAACTGCTGAAGTGGCCTCAGGAATCTCAAACTCTATGTTCTTAAAGCTATAGTTAGATGGTGATTGAAGCCGATACTGCTCTCCCCTAACATTCTCGATTTTATTGAATGCAAAGTATATACCTGAAATTGTCCACAAGAGCAGCTGTATAGAAATGAAAAAGCTTAAGTATTTGTGAGTATTTCTTACAATTAGCTTCATCTTTTTAAGAGCTTAACAATTTCTTCAATTTTATTATCACTATCTCCATTTCCATTGAAAGACTCTTTGATGCATTCTTGCAAATGCGTTTTTAAAACTTTCCCCTCAACAGTAGAAATTGCATTTTTGGTTGCCTTGATTTGATTAAGAATATCTACGCAATATTTACCCTCTGCAATCATACGCTCCACACCCTCAATTTGACCCTTGATGCGACGAAGACTAGCAATTTGATTCTTGTGACACGGATGCTTCATGGCTATAAAAAACTTGGGACTAAGTAGGTAAACATTGTAGCAAAAATAAAAATCACTAAAGAGAAATAGTAAAGAATTCTTGAACGCCTTCTGGTTTGCATGCATAGCCTTCCTAGCTCTGGGTCAGCAGGACACGGCATGTGATAAGTCCTGTAATTAACATATCCAGCCATCACGATCATCACCAATGCAAAAAGTGTAATTTGTACTTTGTATTGAGATAAAGTGATCAAAAAAGGGATGTGAGTAATTAAACTGGCAAAAGACGCTCCAGCCCCAAGAGCAACAAACAATGAAGGTAAAGCACAACAGATCAATGTTGACGAAGAAGCAAAAAGTGAAAAAATATTTGCGGTATTATCCTTCACCGTAACCTCTTATATTGAAATAATCTGAAGATCAGTTGCGTTTTGACCGTTAGAAAGAATTTTTTGCTTAATATCCTCAAAATTAACTTTTGCAGATTGAGTGTACATAACCAAAACTTTTCCTCTGGTTAAATCAACGTCAATCTTCTGAACTGCTTTATCTTTTTTAAAAGTTCTTTCGATACCTCTTGCACAAAAATCACACACCATGCCATTCACACTAATAACTGCAACCTGCAAGTTTTTTTGGCCCTCAACGAATTTATCAAATCTGTCTGGGTCTACCTCAAGTTTTTTGCCATCAACCAAAACATCGTGCATGTGGCCCTCATGAGAATGGGCCTCCATTTCCATCGCATGGTTATCGCCATGATCGTGATCATGATCTGCCCAAGCAAAGCTTGATATAACCAACATGGACATAAAATATAGTTTATTCATTTCATTTTCTCCTTAAAATCTATACATCATATGAATATCCCAATCAAGATCGCTGTCATAGCCAATCTCAACTAAGAAATCCCCCTTAAAAAACTTTAAAACTGGATATGTTATCCAATCGCCAGTGAGCGAGTTTTTTTTACTCTTTAGCATCATCCACGTATGAAAATCTCCATATTCACCAATATAAGGGGCTATCCCTACCTGGTAGTACTGCTCGGTAAAATCTTGAATATTGTTAATGACTCTCTTATAACCAAAGCCTGTAAAAAATCTTCTTGTTTCCCAGTCTCCGTGGATGCCATAAAAATTTTCATTTAAATCATCTGGTGAAATTGCTGACTGAAAGTACAAGTTTCGTTGAGAGTTTTTAGTATTTTTTCTATTCAACAAATATGTAAGTCTCAGGTAGAGGTAATCCTTGTCAAAAAATTTATCTTTCACAGACTCAATGCCAACTGAGTATTTATATGTTGGTGAATAATGGTAGTAAATGGATTCTTTCATATTGTCTGACATGGCCATCATGGTTGATCCCCCAGAATATGAAATTGGTCTTGCCTCAACATTAGCAATTAAAAATATTAAGAAAAGTATTTTGTTGAATATACCCATGGGGGGTATATTAGCACATAAAAAAATTATCTATAAAGAACTGTTAATCGTGGCAAACGCAGTCAAGTTTTCTGCAAACTTGATAATTTTTGAAGTGAGAAAAAGCAATGATGGTCGAACCCATCAAGGTTAATGCTTTCTCATTAAAATCTCCTAGGATGTTTGGGCCAAGAAGTACGGCGAGAAACAGAAGAACCAAGCCACATGCACCAGACAAAAGAACCCAAGATATTTTATGATTTCTATACCCAGAAATTAACGCATACAAGCTTACTGGGACTACAAATATCAATAACAGCTGATGCACGAGAACACTGTCTAATGAAATAGCCAGAAACCCTGTGCTGAGAATAAAGAAAGAGGGAACAAAAAGACAATGCAGAGCACACACAAAAGATAGTGCCATTGCCAATTTATCTGAGTTTAATTGAGTATTCATGGTTTTGAAGAAACTTGATTCTATTGGAGATGCTCACTAACTGCAAGCAATACATGGGATGCTTTGAGGCATGTTAATGAAATGTTAATTTTATTTTCTACCAACTGTCACGAAGTTTACGCAGACCTACAAAGGTTTTTTCATTGTCCAAATCCTCAGGCTTTGTATTTAAACTAGCTGCAATTCCTGCTCTAACCTGATCTACATTTAATCTAAAAAAAACATTGATCTCTCTTTCCAAGCCTATATTGCTCACAAAACTTTCGGCATTGAGGCCATTTTGAAATTTTTCACGCAAAGATAGGGCTTGTTCATTTTCAGGCTCTCTATCCAGAGTAAACTCTAAATTATTTTCAATGTAATCATGACCAGGAAAGATTCGAACATTGTCTGCAAGGGGAAAAATTTGATCTTCGAAAGTTTTGTGAAGAATTTTTGGTTCGCCACCAAAGTCACACCTGCCGACACCGGCATTAAAAAGTGTATCGCCGCAAAATAATGCAGGTTGCTCTTCGGCGTCTCCCTGAAAATATAAGCAAATATGGCTCATGGTATGTCCTGGAGTATCCATCACTTTCAAAGTTATCTCTCCACATTGCAAATCATCGCCAGCAATCAACCCTGTGTTTACTCCAGGAATTGAGTCCATAGCATCTTTATGCGCAACTAGTTTAGCGCCTGTGGCTGCAATTACTTGATCATTCCCCCCAATGTGATCATGGTGATGGTGAGTATTGGCAACTGTTTTTATAGTCCAACCCAACTCGTCGGCAACTTTTAAACACTTGGCATGATCAAGTGGATCTATTGCAATAGCATCAGAGGTTTTTTCACATGCCAGTAAATACATGTAATTGCGCAGATCATTCCGAATAGGTATTTGTTTAATTAACATTTAGTGATTATACAATTATAAATATTGCCCATGTATTTTGTTTGCCCAGCCAGTCCATGAAAAAACATTCCAACTAATGAAATGATTGCTCCTAAAATTAAAAACCAATTCATATTTTTTCAATAATCTTTTTTATTTCTTTTATGTGTTCGGTTGTAGTTCTGCAACATCCACCAATAACCGACGCCCCATTCTCAACCCATCCAACAACAAAATCTTTATACTCAACGGAACTAATGGGCTGGTGATTGTGGTAATGCCATTCATCTGAATCACTGACAAAACCCTCTAACTTATTTTTTTTATATATCGAAGAGTTGGCATAAATTCCAAAACTTTTTTCTTTCTTTAATTTATCAATTGCCATGCTTGCAGTATCTGCATGAACACAGTTAACCAATTGACAATCTATATCTAATTTTAGACCCTCACTAATGGCTAGATCTAATAATTCAGTGCTTGGAAGTCTGTTAAGTTTGTTTCCTCTTGTCGTCCAGCTTAACCAAACCTTATCAGAAAATTTTTTAGCAGTTGAGGCTGCGATGGTGCCTTCGTAAATTGATGCCATCGTTTCGCAAATAATCACATCAACTTCGTCTTGATAAATTGTGCCCAATGTCTCATAAAACTTTCTTAATGTTTTTTCTTTTGAGCTTAAATCAGGCCTAAAAGTAACATGAATTGGAGGGTAACATCCTGCAATCTTGGTATTGGCCCCAGTTTTAATGATCGCTTCTTTGCATAATTCTAGTGCTCGTTTTGCAAGATCTTCATAGGGCGGAGCTGATGGTTCTCGCTTTAATAATTCTGGGGTAGCTTGATAATTCGAGGTTGTAATAACATCTGCGCCGGCTTCTATATTATCGATATGAATTTGTTTTATAGCCTCTGGATTATGTATTAAAGAATATGCTGACCAAATGGATGTTTTAAAGCTTGGCAGATACTCCCCACGCTTTTCGAGCTCGGTGCCAAGTGCGGAATCTAATATTAAAGGTTTCATAATTTTTCGACTTCCTTGGTCTTAGTGCCCACTTCTGCAGCTATGGCATTAGGGATAAGCATAGTCAACGCATAGTGAGCTATTTTCCATTCACCATTTATCAGCTGAACTACTCCGGTCCCCCTACAATGACCTAGCTTTTCATTGAGGAGAATTTCATCAAACCAACGTACATTACCAGCTCCCTCCCAGTTACGCTCAACCACTGCATAGGTCCAACCATGGCCATCTGCAAATGCTGGTATAGCATAGGCTTTGAACTCCTCAATCGTCCACCGCTCTTTTTTATCTGTGCCCAAAAAGATAGCCTTGGAGGTGTATCGGGCAAAGTAGGTGTCAAAGTTTCCTTCATGTGCATCTTGATGCAGGCCATCCAGAAGAGCATCAAGTTTTTCTTCGCCCCAACTGCTGTGGGGAAACAACAACAAGATTATGAGCATTATGTTTTTCAAATTATATTTTTTATCCATTATTTTTTTCACCATATAAAGCATTTGATGTTGGGTATTTTTCAAGTAACTTTTGTAACATACTTTTTGTATCTTCACCTCTATACCAAATAATATTTCTATAATCTTTCTTGCAATCAAGACCTCTCTGAATAATTTCTTTTTTCATTATCAGGTAATTTTCTAATAAGAGTTGCTTGGTCGCGTATGGGTCTGCAATAGGGAAATAAAAATAATGACATAAGTCCTCGTGTGTTTCATTGGACCAGTATTCTTTGAGGGAATTCACCTCTTCAGTAGTTACCTTTCTACAACCAATTGTTTTATTGATAAGAGGAATATTTGAAAAAGTACATAAACTATCTAAATTGATCTCATCATACGAATGTACATCTTGAATCTGAAAAAAAATTAGTAATGGTAATAATGTTTTAAGCAGAACTTTTTTCATTACACAGAATTGTTTTTGACTAACAAAGAAAGTTTTATATTTAAAACTAACCGAGCATTCTTAGTCCGCCCAAAAAAAATCAAAGAATAAACTGAAAAAGGGACCACAGAACAAGACCCCATATAATTGCATTAACAATAATGGATCTAATAAAACTTTTTACATGAGTTTGCATAATATGTAGTAATTTCTACCCCACCGTTACTGAGTGTTTTCGTTTGCAGAATAAATTTCTTATAAAAAGTAATATATTTTTATCCATTTAATTTATTTCTGTTTTTCGGCAAACATAATATTAAAGTGATGATAAATGAAATTATTGAAATTGGCATAGTAAATGCCAAGACATACATGGTTGTCTCAACCAATTCTGTTGCCGTTCCATCAATTACATCATCAAATCTCCATGCCCAAGACCTATAGTGTAGGCAAAATGCAAACCCCCAGGCACCGCACAAAATACCTATAGCATTTGAATCCTTGATAGTTAGATATCCTGCAGTTATTAGTAAGGCAACTGCGATAAGGTCAGGCAAATATCCAGCAATAGTTTGTCCGAACTTTATCGTAAATAAAGTCTCAAGTGTAAAGTGAACAAGGGCAATAAAAATAGTGAAGATAGAAAATTTATAAAGAAATGCTTTCATATCCTATGGATTAATTCGGCAAACGAAACTACTCCACCGTGACTGAATGTTCCAAGGGGGTGTAGTTTCTTGTCATCTCTATCCTCAGTCATGCTTTTTTTTTAGTATGTGGTCTTCCACCCTTATGGAAAGGTATTTCATCTGTATTCAACACCCTCTTCCCATTGATTAGATTATAACCTTTACTCTTATTGTTGGGGTCTTCATATTCCAACCCATCTTTTACGATAGGAAGTCTAAAGTGCATCTTTAACTTGTGACCTTGGTGTGTGTTCTCCCCCTCTCTATTCTCTGCATAACAAGGAATAACGATTATTTTAGTAAGGTGTTCAATGATTACATCTCGTGGAGACTCTTCTATGCTCGACTCCAATCTTTGACCATGTCTATTAACCCAATTTATCCAGTCCTTCTCTTCATCTAACCTTGTTATATCCCCAACACTTCGTTCCTTTCCATCTACCAATTCAGACAATGCTTCTTCTAACTGATTTACAATTTTGTTTCCTACACCTTCTGTTTCTTCACCCAGTAGAATCTTTGTCTTAACTGATGCAATAGAGGTTTCAATTCTCTCAATGTTCTTATCAATCTCTTTGATGTTGTTCTCTAAGAGTCTTATTTGGTCATTTGATTTCTTAACCCTGTCTCCCTTTGCATCCATCAGTTCCTCTTTAACTCTTTCTTTAAGTAAGTGAGAGTTCAAGACAACCTCTTTCACTGTTTCAATTACAAACTCATCTGTCCTATCCATATTCAAACTTCTTTTATTCTCACACTTAATCTCTTCTCTCTTCTTGTATCTCTTCATTCCAACATTGCAGTTATAAACTCTTGATACTGGTCTGTTAGGGTTATCAACATTCTTGATGAGTTGAGTAATTCTGCACTTACAATCTCCACACCATAGAATGTCACCTAACAAGGAGATTTCTTTTCTGTTGTTATCTCCCTTGTTCTCTGCATTCACTTCTAGTTGTTTCTTAACCTTATTAAATAACGAGTGAGTAATTATCTGAGGAATGACATGACTTATCCAAGACTCGGAATAGTTGTCATACCATCTGTAAGTCCCAAGATAGTGTTCATTGTTTAACATCTTTATAAGGGTGGTTGTATTCCAGTATTTTGCTCTTCTTGGTTTATAACCTTGTGCATCAAAGTCTTTTGCAATATCGGTAATCGAGTCCTGTTTTGCATATCTTTTGAATAGTTCTTTGACTAGTTTTGCTTCTTCCTTGTTGATTTGAAAAGTCTTATCTACATTCTTATATCCATAGATAACTGTTCCACCCATGAACTTGTTCTTACCCTCGAATGCCTTTCCTCTTAATGATTTACCTCTTGTGGTTCTCTCTCTAATGATAAGTCCTTCATCCATTGCAGACTCAGACTTCATAAACAAATTCCATCTTCCCATCTTGGTATCAACTTCTATTTCTTCTGCACGAACTCCCTCAAAAAGTTTTACCCCATGAGGGACACACCAGTTGTAGACCAAGTCTTGTCCTTCTAAACCGAAACCCTTCTCACCATATGCACCACCCCTAGATAACCTAGAGAACTCCATTACCCAAATGTGGGTGACATCACCTTTCAGAATTCTTTTCTTTAGTTCTTCAAACTCCCCTCTGTTTCCTTTTGTTGAACTTTGGACACCCTTATCACCTTCAAGGACTTCTACATATTCAAGACCCATATCTTTTGCAATCTTTTGACCAGTTGTTCTCTGTCCCTCAATGGAATAACCCTCATCCTTTTGTGACCTGCCTGAGACGCGAATGTATGCGTGAAGTTTATCCATGAGACCTCAATGCGTGTTGGACACTACCCTTACTTACATTTAACTCTTCACAAATCTTTCTGTAAGAAAGTCCCTTGTCTCTGAGTTTGAATATGTTGGATTTAGTTTCTTCATTCATGAGTTTTCCTTTACCCCATTTTGTATCTTTCTCACGCAGTCTTTTAATTGACTCTGATTGCCTGGAAACAATCATGTCTCTTTCCATCTCCGAGAAGATACTGATGAAATAACTGAACATTTTTCCTTGTTGAGTTTGGGTGTCGATTGAGTTTTTAACCACAAAGATATTAACCCCAACTTCTTGAAGTTCGTTGATGGTATTAATCACATCAACTGTTGACCTTCCAAGTCTCGAGAGGTCAAAGACAATGACGTAATCAAACATTCTCTTCTTACTATCTTGAAGTAGTTTTCTTAGTTGAGGTCGTGTGTCTCGACTCTTTGTTCCACTCATAATTTCTTTGTATTCACCGACACAGTTCCAATCTAATCTCTCGATTTGTTTATCGATGGAATTAGTCTGGTTTTCAATTTCTTGATGGTCTGTGCTAATTCTTTGATATTTTACTACTCTCATAAACTACTCCCTATACACAACTATTATACTAAAAATAGACTGATATAGTCAAATAATAGTTGTGTTAAGAGTGTAGTTAAATTATGCAACCCAATTGAAATGACTCTCGTTCTCTTTCTCACCATAGTCAAAGTCTGTTTTCGTGAACGCAAACTGCATTGATGTATAGAATGATTTCTTAACTGCATTTCTATCTGTGAACTCATAAAGTGCTTTTGCATTCGAATCATCCAAATCCCTTGTGCCTTTTTGGAAAAACTTCATAGTTTTGCCGAGTAAGACAGGTGTGATGCCTTTTGAATTTGGGAACAAATTACTTCTTGAAAGACAAATTGGAACGAACAAGTATTCACTCACTCTGTTATTTCCATTTATTTGAGTTACATCAACCATTTTGCCTTCGGGTGTTTGCCACACTGAATGCCAATTTAACTTGATGCCATGTGCATTAGGATATAATTCATATCCTGTAATCATCTTGCCTCCATATCTGTTAACAAGTTCTCTTACATTTGCATGACAATAACCACCAGTTCCACTTGCAGTCATACAGTTTTGTCTTGGTTTAACTTTGATTGGTTTTGGCATTAAGGTCAGAATGTCATAACTGACACATTCTCCTAATTTCATGAAATCTTCATCATAATATTCGTTGTCTTCATTGATGCAAAGAATCTTCAAATCAAAATTCATTGCATCTTTCCATTCAATTCTTTCTGCATTGATTAGTCTCTGTTGTGCAGAAATCAAACTCTGATTTCTTATGAAGTCTCTCCTCATTTGTTTGTTGTTAAATACTGTTTTCATTTTTTTCTCCTTTTTTGAGATTAGGAGTCATTTCCCAACCTTCATATACAGTATATAAAAATAGTGGGTGCATTGACCCTGTAACTCATCTAGTAAGTGTTGGGTTAGTGGTGTATGCTTTATGATGTGAAACTAATCTATAACAAAATAATCACTCCTAGAGGGTCTGATAAGACTTCTAAGGGGGGTTATACCGATTATTCATACTTTGACTCATCTAAGAGAACTAAGGGTGGAGAAACGATAGGAAGAAACATTCAATGGTATCGAATGTGGTGGATGTATCTTCGACTTGCACTGGAATGTGAACAAAAAGGTATTCTTATCGAGGGTGAAAAGGTGAAGATGGATAGAAGGTATTACAGACAATGGAATCTCAATTCTATTCTCGAAAATAGTTTTGATAATTGGTGGAAAGAGAACAAAAGACTCTTTGTTCACCCCCCAATTAAGACACTAAGTGCATCAAGTGTTTCTGATGATGACCATCTTGTTCTAATGGTTCCTAAAACTAGAGATAAGACCGACTTGCTAAAAGAATTAGATGAACTCTTAGAGGGAAAGACTAAAAGTGTTGTTAGGTTTCCTTTCTCTAAATCGAAATCAGTCTATCTAAGGTGCCATATGCAATACAACATCTTTCTTAAATCACAAAGTGGTGAAAGTAGAAAGAAGATAATGAATTGGGTGAATGAAGTTTATCGACCAATACATTTATCAAAATATCTTATTCAAAGAGATGGAAATAAAGAAAATAAAAGAAGTGAAAACAAAGTTCATCCTATTCACGGAACTCTTGAAATTATCTCTGCAGAGAATGGTGTGACTAATAATATTCGTTATGCAAAGAAGAGGATAGTTTCAACCAGTAGAGGTGTCTTTCCTTAGGTGGACTAATCCTTGGTTTAATACCCTCAAAATTGACCTCTTGAAACCCCTTGTTTTACTGGGTTCATTTTTTCAATTTCAGAGGGGTATTAGTCCATTTGCACTAACCCATCAAATTAATTCAAAAAAAGTAGTCGATTAGACTTCAACGAAGTCTAAATACTATTGATGAATACAGAATTACACAATGAACTTCTAAAACATGAGATGAGTAAAGACCTCTCAAGAAGAAGATTACAGAAACACCTTAAAGAATATACGACTGCCAACTCCTTATTCTTGGTGCTTCACTTAAATCGTTATCTTCAACAAGAGAAGAATGAACCTCATAAGATTAAGAAATCATTAAAGAGGTTTTTCAGAAACATTGATAATGAAGTATTCAGTAAGAAATCAAATAAACAGTTAAGACGATATGTGATGATTGAGAACCTAAAGAAGATTGGGATAACTCATGTTCAGACTGCTATTGAAATACCACAACATCTAAACGGTGTTGCATTGAAGAAGATTATTGAAAGAAACCTCAATGACCAAATAGTAAAACTGCAACACATTGCAACGGTTGATGACCATGATGGTCTGATTGATTACAACACAAAGGACATTCATTATTTTGAAAAGAATGCCTTTGCATTTGACGAAGTAAACTCATACAAGTTTGCGTGATATGAAGTAAGAGTCCGTTCAGGAACTTGCCCATTAAGTCTCTATTTAACTCTCTGCATTAAGTTGCATTGTGATAACTATTATCTGAAGAAAGTGAAACAAACAGATGCTACGAAGTAATCAGGAACGAAGTGAGTGATTGAATTAAGGAACAATAATGACATTACAGAAGAACAATAGATTTAAAGAATATGTTCTTGAACTAGAACAAATCAAATATAACCATCTTCAGGATAGTAGAACTCCATCACTCCAAAGAAAGTTTTGGGTAAAGAGAACTTCACTTATAGAGAAACAAATAGAAGACTACCTAAATACCTATGATGATTAAACTAACTGAATCCAAGAAAATACTCCTCAAGAGACTGCTCTTGATACCTAATCTTATTCGTCATGCAGATAGTCACAACACGACTCTAGAGACTGCAATCAAGATGTGTGATGAGTACAACGAGTTTATTCATGATGGAGACCTAGAGTCTGCACTGGAACATCTCCCTTATGCTGCTCAGAGTCTTATCCGTTATGCAGAAGAGACTGCTCTGCATAAAGATGAGTTACACATCAAGAACTCATTAGAGTTGAATAAAAAAGACCACATTATCTCTGCACTGAAATCATTTAATGCATTTACTAAGACCGTAGGTAATAAAAAACCCACCAGTCCTAATAAAAAAACTGATGGGTTATCTGATGCTGAAAGAAAAGTAATACAGTCACTTAAATAATAATAAAACCTTTCACTACTATTTATATGTTTAGGAGACCAATAAAAAAATGAAACGATATTCAGATACACCAATAAATGTTCGTCTAGGGAGATACCAAGAGACGAAACTCAACGAGATGATAAAAAATGAAAACTATTGCCAACAGAGAGGAATATTTTCTAAAGTGGATGCAGTGAGGACTGGATTAAATAATGTAATCAAAGACTACGAAATGACTACACTGGGAACGCAATAAAACAGTGTTCGTGTTAAGGGGGTGGTTAGTCCTAATCACCTTTTTAGTTGAGAGTTTTTTAGTCTCAAAGGAAAATCTTTTTTGGGTAATTTATACCCCTCAAATCTTTTGCGGTTAAAATTAAGGAGTGAACTTTAGAATCTACTTCTTAAAACTTGCTGCCAGACATCCTGCTTGGAGATTCTTTATTAGTTTAATTCACTCAATTATTTTCTTTTGTTTCTCTTTTATTCTTTATGTATTAAATATTCTGCGAGTTGAAATTGTTGTCGGTTTGGTGTTCTTGGTTCCCCCAATCATCATTCTTACTTACACATTTTTATTAAGGAGGTTTGCCAATCCCACTAAATTAGAGGAGTTATTAAAATTAAAAGAAGAAAGAGATAAGGAAAGAGAGATAGAAAGGGCAAGAGAAAAAGAAAGAAAAGATAAGGAAAGAAAAGAAAGAGAGAGAGAAAGGGCAAGAGAAAGAGAAGAAGAAGAAAAAAGAATTAAAGACAATTATTTAGACATAGGTCTAGGACATAAACTTCCTAAAACAATAGAGAAAATAAGAAATCCTATTACTGACAAAAGTGTTATCAAAATAGAACAAGGAGATGAACGTGGTGCACAAGGAGTGACTGGATATGAATTTGAGTTCAATGAATACTATTCTGAAAAATATATGCCAAACCTGCTCCACGAAATAAGGAAAGAGGTAATTGATGAATTTATTGAACAGGAAATTGTTTATCCTTACTGGAAGGATTTTATTAAAAAAAAGTATGACCGTTCAATACTTAACGCAGATGGCAAAATAAAATTTGGATTAATATTTTTTAATCATGACTATCATCATTTTGTTCATCCAATTATCTTCAGAAAACTTATTGAATATTTTCAAGAAAATGGATGGACTCTCTCTGAGGACATTCAAAAAGAAAAAGTGATAAAAACCATCCCAGTTATCACGTCACAAATAATTTATCAAGAAGTCTTTTATCTTCATCCACCTGAGAAATAGTTTTATCTAAGTCTCTCAAAAAGATATCAAAGTCATCGTCTTCCATAAAGATACGAAGTATTTCATCGATGATTGCTCTTTCTTCCTCTTTTGTCATGTCAAGCACCTTGACAGAGTCTTGAGTAGAACACTTTTCAGTTAACACTTGGAACACTTAAGCAACCTTATC
>ERZ651776.3972-NODE-3972-length-14089-cov-3.833428_pt1 | contig 14089 bp, 14 predicted proteins | sample MGYA00514761_ERZ651776 | MGnify/ENA metagenome assembly ERZ651776 | reverse complement strand
CTGATTTTATTGCAAAAACTTTATATGAAGTATTAAAAGGATATTCCTATGAAAAGTAAACATTTTATTACATTGCTTGACATACCGAAGGAAGACTTGAGTCAGCTTATTTTAAGAGCGATTGAACTTAAGAAAATGACAAAAAATAATATTGTATATACACCTCTTCAAAATAAAACTCTTGCATTAATATTTGATAAATCATCAACTAGAACTAGAGTATCTTTTGAAGTAGGAATGACTCAATTTGGTGGGAATACATTATTTTTGTCACCTAGAGATACGCAATTAGGTAGAGGTGAGCCTATAGAAGATACTGCCAAAGTGCTATCTGGCTATATTGATGCAATCATGCTACGTGCAAAAAATCATGAAACTATACTTAACTTAGCAGCCAATGCCAATATTCCTGTGATCAATGGATTAACAGATTTTAATCACCCTTGCCAAATAATGGCTGATTTACTAACTCTTGAAGAGCAGACAACTTTAAAGGCAGGTCAACTAAAAAACATGACACTTACTTGGGTAGGTGACGGCAATAATGTTGCGAATAGTTTTATAAATGCTGCAGTAAAGTTTAAATATAAATTAAGATTATCCTCTCCAAAAGGTTATGAAGTAAAAAAGAGTATTTTAGATGCTGCTAGGTCTCATGGAGCAGATATTGAAGTTATAAAAAATCCATTACAGGCTTGTACAGGCACCGATGTTGTTATTGCCGATACCTTTGTGTCTATGGGCGATAAAAACTCAGAAAAAAGATTAAAAGATTTATCCGCCTATCAAGTAAATGATAAATTAATGAATGCTGCAGCAAAAAATTCTATATTTCTGCATTGCTTGCCGGCCCACCGTGGAGAAGAAGTAAGTGCAAGCGTGATAGATGGGCCTAAGAGTGTTGTTATCCAGGAAGCCGAAAATAGACTTCATGCACAAAAATCTATAATTAAATGGTGCCTTAACAGTTAGAAAATACAAGAAAAAATGTTATGCCAAAAAATATAAATCGCAGAAAAATCCTAGGTGGATTAACGGCCACAAGTGCTTTCGCATGTTCGCCAAAAAATATATCAAGCTATAATGCTGAAGAAAAAAGTCATTCTGGTGAATTTTTACATGGGGTTGCCTCAGGGGATCCAAAGTTTGATAAAGTTATAATATGGACTCGGATAACGCCAAAAGACCCGCAACTAGGACAACTACGTGTTAAATGGGAGTTATCTAAAAATGAAAATTTTGAAATAATAGCTAAGTCAGGTTTTTTTTCATCCCAATTATCTCGAGATTTTACTGTGAAAATCGATGTTAAAAATCTTATGGCTAACACAGAATATTATTATAGATTTCATTTTAATAAAAATACCTCGCCGATAGGGAAAACAAAAACACTTCCTAAGGGTGATATAGAAAAAGCAAGTTTTGCTGTTGTTTCATGCTCTAATTGGGAGCATGGATATTTTAATGTTTATGATCACATAGCACGTCAAGATCATTTCGATGCAGTTATTCACCTAGGAGACTATTACTATGAATACGGTGCAGGAGAATACGAGGGGGCTTCAGGAACTAATCTAAATCGAATACATTCACCTGAACATGAAATAATAACACTTGACGATTATCGCAAAAGACACGCACAATATAGAAGTGACAGTAGCTTACAGTTACTAACTCAAAAATTACCTCTTATAGCAATATGGGATGATCACGAAACAAGTAATGATAGTTGGAAAGCAGGGGCAGATAACCACGGTCCCAATGAAGGTGATTGGAAAGATAGAAAACATGCGGCTTTAAGGGCTTATTATGAATGGATGCCAGTAAGAGAGCCAAAGCTAGAGCGATTAAAAAGTGATATATTTCGAAGTTTTGAGTGGGGCAACCTACTAACTCTAATAACTGTTGAAACTCGGCTGACTGCAAGGGCAGAACCTTTAGTTATGGAAGAGCATTATGATTTAATTACAAGTCCAGGAGGAGCTGAAAACTTTAAATCTGATATATTAAATGACCCAACTCGAGAAATGTTTGGTATAACTCAAAGTGAATTTATAATTAATGAACTTAAAAAATCAAAATCCTCTGGAACCTCTTGGCGAGTAATTGCAAACCAAGTTATTATGGGTCGCTTACATACCACCGACCTAGAGCCTTACATTGATGAAAGTACTTTGAATTTAATTGAAAAAGATTGGCAAGGGGTTCGTGAAAGTATTCAACTCTCTAAGTATAAACTGCCGGTTTATCCTGATAGCTGGGATGGATATCCATACGCTAGGGAAAGATTTTATAAAGAATTAATAACTGAAGGAATAAAAGATATTATTGTACTTACTGGCGATGCACATGAGTTTTGGATAAATGACCTTACTTCTAAAAATAAAGAAAAAGTCGGAATAGAGTGCGTTACCTCTTCAGTATCTTCAAAAACAATGACAGCTTATTTAGGTGGCAATACAGCAGATTACTCTTTACTTCTTACACAAGCAAACCCTGATGCTCGTTATTATAACGCACTTCATAATGGCTATATAGACTTCTCATTAAATCAAGAAGCGGGCAAAGTTAAGTTGATAGGAGTATCAACTGTTGCGAGTCAAAAATATGAAGCATTTGAGATTGCGAGCTTTAATTTAAAAAAGCAAAGCGATACAATTACTGCAACAAAACCAAAGGGGTTAAATTTAAAACAAAGAGTACTCTTTGAAGGTATAGGTCAAGCTAAGCACTAAGCTTTTTTAGCCTCCAAGCTAAAAGCATGAATTTGAGAAATTTCTTCATCAAGTAACTCCATAACAAGTCTATGAATTTGCAATCTGTTAAGTCCATCAAATTTTTTACTCATAATTACCACATGAAAATGGCTTTCTTTCCCGCCACCATCCAGTCCATGTTTGATAGCTCCTTGATGATGAGAATGTTTCGCAGATTCATCTATAACCTCTAGGTGCGTCGGATTGAAACTTTCTTGTAATTTTCTCTTGATTGATTCACTTAAAATGCCCATTTTAACCAGTCCTTAAAAAACAACCAAAACACAAACCCTTAACGTAACAGTATATATGACAAATAATTTTGAATACAAACCCAAAGGCATAGATATCCGTGTAAATAAGGGTAAAAAGAAAGTAGACCCTAATCAACAAGTGTGTGATTGGGCCGGTTGCGTTAGCATGGGAGGGTGCAGGGCACCTAAATCTCCAGATAGCGTAGGAAAAGAATATTATAATTTTTGCACCCAACATGCCCGCGAATATAATAAAAATTGGAATTTCTTCTCAAACATGAGTGATGAGGATATTGCAGAATGGCAAATTGGAGCTCGCCATGGCCATAGGCCCACATGGGATGTACGTAAAAATACAGCAGAAAGGGCTTCCGCACAAAAAAAACGAAAAGCAGGTTCGACAGCTGCTACAGCTGAAGGTTATTCAATATTTGGTGAAGGTAAAATAACAGATCAGACTGAGGCACCAAGAAGGCGTAGTTTGTCCAAATTACAGCTTAAGGCTTTAAATGACCTTGGGCTAGACGATACGGCCTCCAAAGCAGATGTAAGAAAGCGTTACACACAATTAGTTAAGCAGCTTCATCCAGATACGAATCAAGGCAAACGGAATACTGAAGAAAGTTATCAGCGCGTAGTCAGTGCAATGAAAGTTCTACGAACAACAAACCTTGGCTAAAAATTTTACATTAACCTAAAACGGATAAGCAGATGAACGAAAAATTTCCAATTTTTAAACCGGACACATTCGTATCGGCGAGAGAAACCTTTAATACTAATTTTGATATGCAGGTACCTGCATTTAGTGAAAAGTCTGAATATGTACCAACTATAGATAATGCATATTTATTTGATTCTAGAACAACTCAAGCGATTTGCGCCGGGTTTTCTAATGATAGGCGGGTCATGCTTCAGGGTTATCATGGAACTGGCAAATCAACACATATTGAACAGGTGGCAGCTCGACTTAATTGGCCAATGGTCAGAATAAATTTAGACTCACATGTGAGTAGAATTGATCTCATAGGTAAAGATGCCATCGTTTTAAAGGATGGAAAACAAATTACAGAATTTCGTGAGGGCCTATTACCTTGGGCACTTCAAAACCCTGTCGCATTAGTTTTTGATGAATATGATGCGGGACGGCCAGATGTTATGTTTGTTATACAACGTGTCTTAGAGGCTCAAGGCAGACTAACTCTATTAGATCAGAGCAAAGTTATTACACCACATATTGCTTTTAGGCTTTTTGCTACAACCAATACTGTCGGACTAGGGGATACGTCAGGCTTATATCATGGAACACAACAAATAAACCAAGGCCAAATGGATAGATGGAGCATTGTATGTCAACTAAATTATCTCTCCCATCAAGAGGAAGAAGCGATAGTATTAGCTAAATCACCAACTTATAAAACTCAAGAAGGCAAGGATATAATTGCTTCCATGGTTAGGGTTGCAGATATGACCCGTAGTAGCTTTATTGCAGGTGACATATCTACAGTGATGAGCCCGAGAACAGTTATGAATTGGGCAGAAAATGCACGTATTTTTGATAATGATATTGCACAAGCCTTTAGACTCACATTTTTAAATAAATGTGATGAATTAGAAAGGCCTATAATTAATGAGTTTTATCAAAGAGCATTCGGAAATGATCTAGCAGAATCAGCAATATCTGGCTTAGTTAGTTAAAACAGTTAATGAGTAAAAATACTCCAGTTGATAAATTTAAAAATGCTATTAGTGCATCAACAAAAGCCTTAGCTGGCGACCCAAGTATAGAAATTTCTTTTGGCGGGGACGTTGCTGGTTTAGTGCGCGACCAAGTAATGCTACCTAGCTTGCCTGCTAAATTAAGCTATCAGGAGATTTCAAAAATTAGGGGAGAAGCAGATGGAATAGCATTATATTTGGCTCACCATGACAAGACTATTCATAAAAAGTACCAACCCGGAATTGGTCCAAGAAGGGCAATATATGAAGCAATAGAAACCGCAAGAGTTGAAGCGGTTGGTAGTAAATACTTGAAAGGTGTTAGCTCTAACCTTTTTGCTTCTGCATTTGCAAGGGGCCTACGAAAAGGTTTCAACAAAGTAGGTATGAAGAAGGATGAAAATAACTTCGCCGAAGCATTAGGTCTATACACTCGTGAAATATTTACCGAAACTGAAACTCCATCCAGTTTTGATGGAATTATGTTAAATTGGAGAAAAAAAATAGTAGATGAAATATCATCAGATATAATAAATCTAAAAACTAAAATTTTTGATCAAGAAGAATTCGCAAAATCTGTACAGATACTAATTCAAAATTTAGAATTAAATAACAACCTTGCCGAACCAGAAGAAAATAAAGAATCAGAAGAAGAAAACTCTGAAAATGAAGGATCACAACCTGATCAAACACCGGATATTCCTCAAGAACAAGGGCAGTCTGAAATTTCAAGCGCTGACGCCATTGATGATGAAGAAATAAGCCCACAAGATATTATTGATGCAGAGAATATAGATGGCAGCCCTGATGATGAAAACCAAACTTCCGACCCAAATGCACCTCGCCCAAATCCTACAAATCTACCCGATCCGTATAAAATTTATTCGAATAAGTATGATGAGACTATTAAGGCCGAAGAACTTTGTGATATCGAAGAATTAGATAGATTAAGAGGTTATCTTGATGGCCATATGGCCGGTCTATCATCGATTATTTCTAGGCTGGCAAACCGTTTGCAACGAAAGCTTCTTGCCCAGCAGCAACGCGCATGGACATTTGACCTTGAAGAGGGTCAACTTGATACAGCGCGACTCACTCGCGTGATTGTTGACCCTATGTCAGCCCTAACCTTCAAGGAAGAGAAGGAAACTAATTTCCGCGATACGATAGTTACAATACTAATTGACAATTCTGGATCAATGAGAGGTCGGCCTATAATGGTTGCAGCTGTTTGCGCAGATATAATGGCCAGAACTCTTGAAAGGTGCGGGGTAAAGTCAGAAATTCTTGGCTTTACAACACGTGCTTGGAAAGGAGGACATAGCTTTCAAGACTGGATGACTAATGGGAAGCCAACTTCCCCCGGTCGCCTCAACGATTTACGCCACATAATATACAAAGGGGCAGATACTCCTTGGCGAAGAGCAAAAAGGAACTTAGGATTAATGATGCGCGAAGGGTTATTAAAAGAGAATATAGATGGCGAAGCTCTCGAATGGGCATATCAACGTTGCTCCCATAGGCCCGAACAAAGAAAAATTATAATGATTATTTCTGATGGAGCTCCGGTAGATGATGCAACACAGAGTCAAAACAAAACAGGCCTTCTAGAGTCTCACCTTAGGATGGTTATCGATAAAATCGAAAATAGAAGTGAAGTTGAGCTAGTTGCAATTGGTATTGGTCATGATGTTACGCGTTGGTACAAACGCGCGGTTACCATAATGGATGTTGAGCAGTTGGGCGGTGCTATGACAGAAAAACTTGCTGAGCTATTTGACGCTAAAAAATAACTTAGTCTTAATCCTGAATATATTTTAAAAATAAATTATAAGTAAATACTAACAAGGTTTTAAAACAAAATTTAGATTATGACACTAGATCCAAAAAATTGGGAAGAATTTCGCCAGGTTGCTCACGCTATGCTTGACAGCTCTCTGGATAAAATGGAAAATGCCCGGCAGGGCAGAGTTTGGACTCCGGTACCAAAGGGCCTTGAAGCTAGCTTCAAAACTGATACCCCAAATGAAAGTCTTTCTTTGCAACAGATAAAAGAAGAGCTTGATCAAATAATGAAGTATGGCCCTGGAAACACTCACCCTCGATTCTTTGGCTGGGTGAATGGTGCTGGCTCACCATCAAATATTTTAGCAGAAATTGCTGCAGCCGCAATGAATGTAAATGCAGGAGGAAGAAATCATATTGCTCCTATTATAGAGCAACAAGTAATTAAATGGTCAGCTAGTATTATGGGAATGCCTGACAACACAACTGGTCTGATAACATCAGGCACATCAATGGCAACAATTATAGCACTTAAAGTCGCTCGTGATAAAGCTCTTGAATTACACGACCATAGTACACTAGTTGGCTATACAAGCGATCAAACCCATAATTGTATAGCAAAAGCATTCGATTTATTAGGGCTTCCTAAGACTTCATTACAAAAAATCCCATGTGATAATAATTATGAAATTCATATAAAAACATTAAAAGAAACTATTGAAAAAGACATCGCTGATGGTCGTCATCCTTTCGCCATTATCGGTAACGCAGGTACAGTAAATACAGGATCAATTGATAATTTAAATAAGTTAGCAGATATCGCATACAATAATGGAATATGGTACCACATTGATGGAGCTTTCGGTTCTGCAGCAATCTTATCAAAAACTGCGCAGCATCGTCTAAAAGGTTTGAGCAAAGCAGACAGTATAGCATTTGATTTCCATAAATGGTGGCAAGTTAATTATGAAGCAGGTTGTGTTCTTATTAAAGATTCTATTTTGCATAAAAAATCTTTCGCCAATAGACCTGAATACTTGAAATATTGTCAAGATGGCCTCTCTGGGGGCGATTTTTGGACTATGGATTATGGACCTGAACTATCAAGAAGTTTCAGAGCTCTCAAAGTATGGGTTCATCTAAAGTCTCATGGGATAAGTGAAATTGCAAATGTTGTAGAGAGAAATATTAATCAAGCGCAATACTTAAAAAATAGAGTAAAATCAGAGGCAGTACTAGAATTACTGGCACCAGTAGCCCTCAATATATGTTGCTTCCGCTATAAATTTAAATCAAATATAGATGAGAAAAATTCACTTATTGTTCTTAAAATTCAAGAAAGTGGAATAGCTGCCCCATCTACAACCACGATAGGTGGGAATACAGCTATCCGAATAAATATAACAAACCACCGAACTATTAATTCAGACTTAGACTTACTAATAAATTCAGTCTTAGAAGTAGGGAAATCCTTAGTTTAGTATTATTTAGAAGTAATTACCCGTCAGTAACTGGACCACTTTGAAGTTGGATATAATTTTCAATTCCTATTTGTTTGATCAAATCATATTGTGTTTCAAGAAAGTCAACATGCTCTTCTTCATTTACTAAAATTGATTGTAGAAGGTCTCTAGTACCATAGTCTCTTATGCTTTCACAATATTCAACAGCATCGCGGTAAATAGGAATCGCAATATCTTCAAGCTTCATGTCGCATTCAAGAATTTCATGAACTGACTCACCTATGTATAACTTTCCTAAGTCCTGCAAATTAGGCAATCCATTGAGAAAAAGAATTCGTTCAATAATCTTATCTGCATGCTCCATTTCTTCTATACTTTCTTTATACTCTTTTTCAGCTAACTTTGTGACTCCCCAATCTTTTAACATTCTTGAATGTAAAAAATATTGATTAATCGCGGTTAGCTCAGCTTTTAATGCTTTATTTAAATGTTCTATGGTTTTTTTATCGCCACGCATAATTAACTCCTTCTTTCTAAGGCATATTGAAACTTTTAGGTATATGTCGTCAATTTAAATGTTGGCAATTGCAAATCAATTGCAGAAAAAAATGACTTTTTTCAGTTATTTAACAGAGATTGAAAGTCAATCTCAAATAATTCGAAGAAATTGAAAATCACTCGCGGAAATGTACATAAATTTTTAAAGTGGTTATTCGGCAGCTTCTAGCTTAAGGCTAGTAAGTTGGTACTCTGCAACACGGTTATCAATACTAATACGGCACTGACCACAATTAAACTTCATATTACACGATTTTAAAACATCTGCGGCAGAACGAGCCCCATTTGAGGTAGCTATGTCAACTTTTGCAGTATTAATGTTATTACAAACGCAATGTATCATTCCAATAGAATATTCTTAATGAGAATGATTGTCAATCTCTTTGCGAATGATTTGCATAAACAGTTAAGAATCTTCGCCAGAGCCTTTACTCAAACGTAAGCTTTCGTTTATTTGACCTCTAACCAATGCAGATTCGACGCTTAATGGGCTAAGTTGCAATGCTTTTTCAATATCCATCTTGGCTTGATTTAATTTTCCTTGCTTTAATTTTACATTAGCACGATAGCGAAGTGCATCTGCATTTTCCGGTTCTTTAATTAACGCTGAATTTAGGTCTATTAATGCATAATCATACTGTCCCATAGCAAAATAAGATCGCGCTCTAATAATATAAAGGGGCACATAACCATTTACTAGATCCAATCCCTTAGAGGATGAAGAATAAGCCTTCTCAGGATGAGAGCTGATTAACCAAAAATTGGCAGCCTCAGCATAAAAATTAGCTCGCATAACATTATTTCCGCCATCCGAAGCAATTGCCAAGGCATCCAAACGTGCGGCTGCCTCAACTTCATGTCCGAGCGTAAAAAGGGACATAGCAACACAATGTTTTGCTCTTCTACCTCCACCCTCATCTTGCCAAATCATAGCCTCTTCAAAAGCTATGGAAGCGTCTTTTGATATTTTCTCCAAACATAGCTTATGTTTTTTATCAAAGTCTGCGGTTAAGTTTTTGGCTAATGAATCATAGGCAAAAGCCATTGCAATGATATAGAAACTCAATAGGATTAAATGTATAAATCTCATAATCTATTACCTACCCAATAGGATGCACAGCAGCAATGCCTCGAAACTTTAAATATAGCAAAGGAACTGCTTTTTTCCTAGGGGCAGGTTATTGTGCTCAAGAAATATATGCACCTTTATTAGATCAAGGTTATAAAATCTATGTTACAACTAGAACCAAAGAGAGACATGAATATCTTAAAAAGTACGGAGTAATTCCTCTTATATTTAATGGAACTATCAATCCAAAGCTACAAAGTATAATTAAAGATGCCAGCATAATTCTATCTTCGATAGCCCCTGCAAATGGAGTTGACCCATTCTTAAGTAGGTTATCTAATAATCAAAAAAAGATAATGAATAATGCACAGTGGGTAGGGTATCTATCTGCATCAAGCGTTTATGGAAACAAGAATGGCCAATGGGCTTTTGAAGATGAACTTCTAAATCCATCTACAATAAAAGGAAAAGAGAGACTTAATGCTGAGCTTCAGTGGTTGGAGATGGGCGCGCCTGTTCATATTTTCCGCTTAGCAGGGATATATGGACCCAATAGGAATAATTTTTGTAAACTAAAGCAAAATAAAGCGCAAAATATAATAAAAGAAGGTCATGTAACAAACAGAATTCATGTTGAAGACATAGCTAGCGCTATTTTAACTTCTATCGCTAATCCGGATCCATTTAAAATTTACAATGTTTCAGATGGAAATCCCGCCCCCCCACAAGATATTATGAACTTTTCTGCCCAACTCTTAGATATAGTCCCACCGCCTCTGATTGAGTACGGACAGGTAGAATTATCATTTAAAAAGGATATTTATTACCAAGAAACAAAAAGAGTAAGTAATAATAGAATCATCAATGAGCTAAGATGGAATCCCCGATACTCAAATTATCGTTCAGGTCTTATGCATTCCCTTAAGATTGAAAATGACGAAGTCGATACGATATATTTATCAGGTCACTTCGATGTTGCAAAGCAACATATCCAAGAGACACTATTATTGCTACCCGAACATATTAAGCTATCAAGAGAAGAAAAGGGGTGTTTAGATTTTAGGGTTACTCAGTCCAAAAAAACTGAGGGGCGTTTTCAAGTGTTTGAAAAGTTTAATTCCAAAAGAGCATATTTATATCATCAAAAACGAATTAAAAATAGCAAATGGAAAAATATTATGAAAAAACTTAAAAGAGATTATGAAATTATAGGTTTAGACACTATATAAATAATGTAATAATCTTAAACTGATCAAATTTTGTGAGAATAGTATGGCGGCAACTGCAGATGTAGCCCATCACATCGTTAATGTGCTCCCTTTTAAAATTGCACTTATTGGTGTTCTGGGAATCGGAGCTCAATGGTTAGCCTGGAGGCTACAAAGACCTGCAATTGTACTCATGGCTATAGCTGGGCTTTTATTTGGACCATTAATAGGTTGGCTACTTAGTTTTAATATACCCCTCTCTATTACCACAGGATTAGAACTATTTCATCTTGACCCAATAAAAGATTTTGGTGACCTTTACCGACCGATGATAGGATTGGCGGTTGCTATAATACTATTTGAAGGTGGTATGACCTTGCGTTTTAAAGATCTAGGAGACGCTTCACATGCCGTAATAAGAATGGTTATAGTTGCAGGCCCAATCGCCTGGCTTTTAGGTACTTTTGCAGCACATTATATAGTTGGGTTGCCATGGGATATATCCGCAATGGTAGGAGGATTATTTGTAGTTACAGGTCCAACTGTTATAATGCCGCTTTTAAGGCAAGCTCACTTAAAATCCAGACCCGCTAACGTTCTCAAATGGGAAGGCATAGTAAACGATCCTTTGGGTGCGCTATTTGCTGTAGGCGGATATGAATTTATAAGGTTCACACAGTCGGAAGCTTCTATTTATTTAGCTTTTGGGAAATTAGCATTTGCTGCAATTTTAGGTACCATTCTAGGAATTATTTCTGGCTATGGTTTGGCTTCGGCCTTTAGAAGAGGTCATATTCCAGAATATTTAAAAGCTCCTGTAGTTTTAGCATGGGTGCTAGCAATTTACGTACTTGCCAACAATATGGCAGATGAAACAGGGCTCTTGGCCGTTACAGCCCTCGGAATGACAATGGCAAATACAAAATTTGCTGCAATGGTTGAAATGCGAAGATTTAAAGAAAATATAGCTATTATTTTAGTTTCGGGAGTTTTTGTAATACTCACAGCCACCTTAACTCCAGATATCTTAAAAGCTTTTTTAACTGATTGGCGTGTATTAGCTTTTGTTCTAACTATGATGTTAGTCGTTAGACCCGTTGCAGTTATGCTCTCAACATCATTATCCGGACTACATTGGAAAGAAAGTTTATTAATATCCATAATAGCGCCTAGGGGTGTAGTAGCCGTTGCTGTAGCAGGGCTTTTTGCTGCTGAGTTAATCGCATTAGGAAGGCCGGAAGGCGCATTATTTGTACCACTAGCCTTTGCTTTAGTTTTTGCCACTGTGCTTTTCGCCGGCTTCTCAATAGGGCCTATATCCAAGTACTTGGACCTTGCGGCAGGCGGAGGAGACGGTGTTATGATAGTTGGCGCAAATCCATGGTCTTTAGGATTAGCAAAAGCCCTAAAAGAGATGGATATAAAGGTTCTTGTTGCAGATACTAATTGGCAAAGATTACGAGGTGCAAAGCTACAGGGGCACGCTACATTCCACGGTGAGGTTTTATCAGAAAATGCTGACTTCAGGCTTGATCACACTGCTTTTAATTATTTAATATCCGCCACTCCAAATGATGCTTACAATGCATTAGTCTGTGTAGAGTTCGCACCAGAACTTGGCAGGCATAGGGTTTTCCAAGTTACATCAGATGATAATAATGAAGACGACGCAGATACCATCGCATTCACATCAAGAGGAAGAACTCTAACGTCCCGGAAGAGAAGCTTTGATGCATTAACAAAAGACTGGTGGGAAGGATGGAGGTTTAGATCCACGAATCTCTCTGCAGAGTACACACTTGATGACTTATATAAGGACAGGGGTGATGACCTGGATCTGATTTTAGCTAAAAAACCAGAAGGAGGCCTTGAATTTATTCAACCCGGAAAAGAAGCTAGAGCTGAAGGCACTATGGTACTTAGCTTCTGTCCTGTTAAAGATAAAGATGGTCGCGGGTCAGGAGCAAAAGAACTAGGTTTAGTCGGGCCTGCAGCAGCTCTGCCTGACTAACAATCTACACCCAAGCTATTAAAATCAAAATTTGGCCCCTACGGCATATAGCAAAGGTCCATTTAGCTTAAGCCACTGACGTGGTTTATTAATTTCGCCATAAATTTCAGAGCAGACATTCCAAAACGATTTACTATGGTTTGCTTCGATCAAATGGGCACATTCATGAGCAGCTACATAATTTAAAACATATTTAGGAGCACAAATTAATCGCCAGCTATAATTTATATTACCCAAACCATTTCTTGTGATACAGCTCCCCCACCTTGTTGCGGTATCTCGAATGCTTATCTTATTAATTTTTCTATGAAGCTTGCTTGCATAATATATAGATGCATTATCTAAATCTGACCTAGCTTCACTTATTAATATCCTTCTTATACGACCAGAAAAAGTCGAAATATCAGGTGAATATACATTTATTATTTGCCGTTCGTGATCTATTTTAAATCCTTTTGGTGAAGAAATACGGTTTAAAAGGTATAATTTACCATGAAACATTATAAAACCTCCTACTTCAAAGGGCTGGGCTGGAGGAAGTAATTCTAATTGTTGCGTAATCCACAGCTTATTCTTTTCTACAAAATTTTTAGCAGTTGGTAATGCTTTGAGACCTGGAACAGTTACCTTAATATTTCTTTCTTTTGGGTTAACCTTTAAAGTTACCCGTTTGGCACGCATAGAATTACTGTAAACAACATTTAGTTTAGCATCAGTGTAAATATAAGTGCCACTATCTAACGCCAATTTCAGATCCCACTTAAATTAAAAAGTTTTAATATTGTTGTTACTATACAAAATGTATTTATTTCAGCATATTCTAGATGTATTTCTCAAGAAAGGCCAATATGAATATTGCACCAAAAATTTTCGTTATTAATGTCGCTATATTATTATTTTTATTAGGTGGCTGCACCGCGCAAGATAAAAGCAATAACCCTTCTGCTAAAAAATCTACCATAATTTATAATGATATTAGTAACTTTGAAAGTTTTGAAAAGTATTTCGTTCTAAAAGAGAGAGAAATATCAGAAACTGAAATTAAAAACCAACCAGTCCATTCTGCATAAACTTTCAAAATATCTGTTGGGTCATACTCGTAAGAAATGGATATCGGTACGATCTTCAGACTGTTTAAGTACTCCACGACAGATCTTTTTTCTGCGGCCAGCGCTATCATCTTGAGCACGCCTTGTTCCGTTACATCATTACCATCTTTTGTACGTCCTTGTCGCTGGGCGATCCATACGCTTTGCTGTTGTTCTTTTA
>ERZ651776.3971-NODE-3971-length-14095-cov-8.657654_pt1 | contig 14095 bp, 15 predicted proteins | sample MGYA00514761_ERZ651776 | MGnify/ENA metagenome assembly ERZ651776 | reverse complement strand
TTATACAACACTTTTATACAACACTTTATACAATAATCTTATAGAACATTCTTATATATAGTTATTATCCTTTTTCAAACACTTTATACAACACTTTATACAACACTTTTATACAATAATCTTATAGAACACTTTATACAACACTTTATACAACACTTTTATACAACACTTTATACAATAATCTTATAGAACATTCTTATATATAGTTATTATCCTTTTTCATACACTTTATAATAATATACTTATTTTTACCACCTATATTACCTCAAATAATTATTAATCTCACGCATAATCACCACCTTACTTTCACACCACACACAATAATCAATAAAAAAATGGTTTTTATTTTTTAACAAATATATAGTTTATTGTGAGTGCATCTACTTATTCTTATTCAATACTAGTTTCCCTTTCTTTCTAATTCCCAACTCGTCGTGTGTATCATAATCATACACCATATTCGTTTCTTCGTCTACTAGATACTTCGTCCCTTTGTATTCCCACTCCTCTGTTTCTGCTTCATCTTCGCTTTCTTCTTCCTCTTCCACTTCTTCTTCCTCTTCCACTTCTTCTTCCTCTTCCACTTCTTCCTTCTTCGTTTCTACTTCTTCCTTCTTCGTTTCCACTTCTTCCTTCTTCTCTGCTTTCTTCTTCAACACCTTCTTCACTCGCTTCTTCGACTTCGTCTCCTCTACCTTCTTTTCGTCTATATCTCCCCTCAACCATGTCTTCGTGTATTTCTTATACAACGAATCGCTTACTACCTTCATCTCTATTCCACTCCTTAGCGTATATCCACTCTTACCTTTCGTCACTCCTCCACACTTATCTCCTAGCAACTTCGCAGCACTTATCGCCTCTTCAAGGGTTCCAAAACTACCTTGACCACGCTTGAAACCATACTCCGTCTTACCATCCAAACTCTTTCCCACATATGGTCCACTGAAACCTTCCACCTCTTCGTCTCCTTCCTCACAAGACAAATCAAATGACCACTTCTTCTTCACTTCCTTCTTCGCCATACTTCCTGACTTCTCACAAGCCTTCTTCTTCCACTCCGTCTTATCTTCTTCTGATAATGCCTTCCACAGTTCTCCTCCCTTCTTCGCCACCTCCGTCACCTTCGATCTACCTTTCAGTTCCACGTCTTTAAAATACTCATCCTTTATTGATTCCCTGTTCTCGTTCAACCACATCATATATCCACTCACCCTTCCACGACCACTCGACTTCTTCTTACACGTTATCTCCTTGTAGTACAACTCCAACGCCTCATAACACTTCTTCGTATCTTCTTCTCCTAGCTTCAAACCTACACCTGTAAACAATTCATTCAATTTCTCGTATGACAATGCCATTGTTAGTTCTTTTCTCGTTTCGTTCTTAGTTCGTTCTTTGTTCGTTTTGTATGTATCTACTCATTATCTCTATCCACGCTTTCAATTTTTTTTCTTTTCTCTACAAGTTGTAGAAATATATAGATACTTGGAGAAACATTTCTATTTATTCTATCACATATACACATACACATACACATTCACGTTCCACGCACTTCAACTTTATAATCAATAAAAAAAAAGTTTTTTTTGTGTTTTGGTTTTTTGATTTTTTTGATTTTTTTGATTTTTTTGATTTTTGTTTCTCTACTGTTTTTCTGATTCTAAACTAAAGACATCCAGATTTAACGTCAATGACAAAGGAACCCTATTTCGAGGCATGTTTATGGAACCACAACTATTACATTTTCGTGAATCCAAAAAAGGTAGTCTCTCTTCGGGTGGAAGACAATCATCGTGAATCACCGCGTGACAACAACGAGTAATATGAAGACAACATCCATCGGTTTCTCTTTCCTCTTCTAAAGAAGATTGACAAATGAAACAAATGTTTTTCTTCACTATTTCAAGAATCGTCTTGAAAAATTCTTTGTCTTCATCTGCTATACAAAAACCTTTCTTCATCATTTTGACAAATCGGTTCAGAAAGTGTATCTGCATGACTCGGTTTGATGCTTTGTCTTGTTCCAATCCGAATTTCTTCCAAAAAGGATGAATTGTCAGCTGTCTTTCGTAACAAGATTTGAAAAACATCACTTGAGATATGTATGATTCCGTAGCCTCAACATTGTGGTATGAGTAATTGTTAAATTGACTTAAACCTGAATTAGGCTCTTTCAGGACACTATAACAACTATTCATCACAAAGAAAGGTACTTTCGGTAATTCCTCTATATCATCAAGATTGTCCAACTCTGGCCGAACAAAAACATCTAGTATCAATCCTCTGAATTTGATATTGAATGAAGCTGTTGTAGCAGAAAAAGGCAAAGAAGCTGATGAATTCAAAACTTCGAAGGTTTCTGTATCAAGCAATTTACAGGTTTCTGTTATTTTTTTGAATGTATACTTCCAATTCGGCAAATATCCAGCTTCTTTACAACATATATGTATGTCGTAGTCTTTGGGTTCAATGCCTAGTATTTGGTCTCGTAACGCACCACCCGTCAAGATGATTTTACTATCGTCCCAGTGATTTCCAGATCTTCCATACTTTAACGAAAAGTTTCGACACAACTTGAGGAAGTCGTACAGAGTATCAATTGTTGACTTGTTCATTTTGATTTTTTTGTTCGTTTCGTTCGTTTTGTATGTATCTACCCTTTAGATATTCCCAAGCTTTCAATTTTTTATCTTTAATCTACTACTTGTAGACTATTGATACATTTTTTTCAAAAGAATAGTCATCTACACAAGTACCACCATTTTTGTTTAATATACACATTTTTAACTTATGGCAATTTCGAAAAACATTATTGTCTATATTTATATTACACTGTTTATCATTTAAACGCAAAAAATAGAAACTATTTTAAGGGTAAAGTTATTACAAAAAAAATAAATATGTGTGTTTTTACACTATTTAAAATCAATTATTTTAAATATTCGCTATATTTTAGTGTTTCTATAATATACCTATCCTGGTCAATTATTGATAAATGATTAATAAATTTTGATACATCTCTACCTTCTTTAATGGCTTTTACAAATTTTGTTGCCGACAATTTATCCACACTGTTTTTCTCTATTTCTCTTCTATAAAATATTTTCTGTTCATATTTATCTTCATTACCATTCCGTAGATTTCTAAAAAGAATACGTGATAATTGGTTCAATGTTTTCGGTTTTGATGGACTTTTTTCATATATTTCATCAAAAATAGTGATTCTATATACTTTTTTTATTGATGATGGAATATATGGATATTGAAGCAAATTATATCCTTTGTCCTTATAAAGTGCTCCCATTGCGTTTCTTACTAGAACCTTTTTACCTGTTCTTTCTTCTAAATAGTTCGCAAACATATTTAACGCAAAGACAGAGTGACTAAACGGCGTTCCGTGTCTAGATTTTTCTGGTTTTTCGTCATTTAAACTTTCTAAAATTAGTATATCTAAGTCTAATTCACGATTTTGAAGCATTTTAAGAAATGAATTATAATGTCCTTTGTGTGGAGGACAAAAACATCCCGACATAAGTCCTACTGTTTTTCCATTTAATGAATCAAATAAAAGGTCTAGATTATCTTCCAAAAAATGTGATTTCAAAGATGAATTTATTCTTCTTTTTGTCTTTCGGTTTTTTGAGTTGGTTCTTCTTCTATTTGTTGACTTTGAATTATTTGTTCTTGTGCGCTTTTTTCTTAAAGTTGTAGAAGACTTCATAATATTATAAAGTAAATATAAAAAATATACAACATATAAATTAATTTTTTATTAATATTCCATTAACATTCATACCGATCACTTTCTCACTTTCGTAATCATATACCGCCTGGGTATCCATATTCAAAATATAACGTTCGTTATTATAAATCCATAGACGATACAACATTTCAGTGTCTTCGCATTCTTCGTCATCGCTACTTGATATATCTTCTTCTTCACTATAATCAAGTATCTCCACAATTTTATTAATTTCATCGTCAATAAATATCATATTATTTTTCATTGTAGTAATAATGTTCCTATTTTCTTCTGTCGAGTTTAACATATTTCCCAACTTTTCCATTTTCTTCAAAGAAGAACGGATTTGTTGAACTGATGCTTGGATAGATGACATTGTTGCTATGAGCATATACAACTTGTAGTTTATCTAATATTAATTCAATTTTTTTCGTTTCTACGCCATTTGATTCAATAATGTCAATTCGGTTTTTTCTAATAGTTCCTTATGTAATCCATTATCCTTACTATCATACTTAGTTTGAAAACCTTCATATCTACTCTTTTGTATTTCACTTAATTCATCGCTTGTGATTTCATTGAAATGTTCATCTAATATAAAATACTTACCATCGATTAAATCTTCCAATGTTGTCTTTTTATCTTTATAAATCCATTTTCCATTTTCATAGATTTTAATATACTTATCTTTCTTATTTACTATCATAAGATTCTTGTTTTCTGGTTTCAAGTCATTGAAATGTATCTTCTCGATCATTCGTTGAATCATAATATATGGTATTTTCAGCATTTGTGTTTTGTCACTATAAGAAATATGACTCAGGTCTTCGCTTCCATAATTATTTAATTGGATATTGTTAGTTTGAGTATTATTAATAGTTGTATTGCCTACCTTTGTTAATAGGATTTCGATTTGTTTCATCATTTCTTTCTTCTGCTTTTCCATTGCTTTTTCTAGTTTCTTAATTTGATTATCTTGCTTTGTAATAATAGAATTGGATACATTAGTATTCTCTTTACATCTATGTAATTCATGTCTACGTTTACTTGGAATAGTATTGAATGATTCGTGGCAATAGTCACAAGGATACTTTTTCACGCCTTTATGGAGATTTGTTGGTTCATTTTGGTTCATTGCTGGTTCATTTTGGTTCATTTTTGGTTCATTTTGGTTCAATACCATCAATTCTTTTGAACTATTCGATGTGTTTTCTTCATTGGCACGGTGTTTCTTTGTTTTTAGATGTTTTTTATAGTTTGAACTTATATTAGTTTGGTAATTACAAAAATCACAAGTAAATGACACCATTAATATATTAATATATTAAAATAATAGATATGAATCGATACTTTTTCGATACTTTTTCGATACTTTTCGATACTTTTTCGATACTTTTTCGATACTTTTCGATACTTTTTCGATACTTTTTCGATACTTTTTTTGACTGATTATTTTGATAAGAAATATAAACCTAATATTAATAACTAAAACTGTAAATTTATAAGGAAAAAATAAAAAAATACTCAAATGAACCAGTATTTCAGTTTTTTTTGAGGGGGGGGGGAAATAGTGAATCAAACTTTCGAAATTTAAAATTTTTATTTTCTATAATTATTGTATAAAAATGCCACGTTTATCTAGAAAAAAAGAAAAATCTAAAATCATCAAGAAAAAAAATACAAAGAAAAGAACAAAGAAAATAACCACAAAAAAAAGTTTAAAAGGAGGTTTTAAATTTTTGAGACCAAAAAAAAAAAAAACAGCACAGACGCCGCAAACACAGTCTAGCTCAGATTCTAGTTTTGGTTTTAATAGTAAAACTAATAATACCAATTCACGAATTATTACCTCAAACACAAAAGTTCAAGAGTTAAAGCAATTAATGGAAGAATATTCGAAACAAATAATAAGATTGATAGCTGGGGAAGGATGTGTAGACAAGCAAGCAATAAATAATAATATTGGGACTACAGGTTTTTATTGTGAAGATAATAATTATGATATAAAAAACAAAATAAAAGAATTATTAAACCCAATTATAGAAAACCTCGAAAAAGAAAACAAAAATAAATTAGCCAATCTTGATACAACAATGTTACAAACAAGTACAAGTACTAATGCTAATGAATTAGCCAAACTTGATACCACAATGTTCGAAAAAAATACCAATTACAAAAACGAATTCAATGGTTTCGGAAAATAATTAAATTTGAAATTCCTATGAATTTACATAGAATAACAAGTAAAATTCAACTATGAAATTCAAAATATACAATTGTATCGCAAGTACCAAGAAAGAAGCGTTTAGAATTCTCAAAGAAAAGGCACCCAAACTAGTAGCAATCAATTACTATTATATGAATAATCGAATGCTGGAACATTTACCAAACGATATCAAACGAACTATTTTATTTACAAAAATTGCTTATAAAAATGAAAACAATCGTGAATTAACTTCAACAGAAACTAAATACTTAAATTATATGAAAGACCTATTAGACAATGACTTTAATCGGTTCGTCCGAGCTAAAGTATATTGTTTCAAAGGAAATCACGGATATAGATTTCTTATTTAAAGATATATAAATAGATTTTCTTATTGATAAAATGTCGAAATTTGGTCATTATGCTATGCAATATTATGGAAACAAAGAACCATTTCCAGATGAATCCTTTTTAGTTTCCGGAATTAGTTTTTATCAAACTAATCTAATAAATATTACTTATGATTCTAAATTAGAATTAAAACCAGAACCTAATAATAAATATGACAAGGATGCTATATCGATTATATATAATAATAAACCTATCGGATATGTTCCCAATATACAGAAATATAAAGATTTATGTAATATAAACATTAGCGATAATCTAAAAATTATTAATATAAAAAAAATAAATGGAAATTATGGAATACGTGTTATACCAAATAGTTTAAATATCCATTTGAACACTCAACCCTGATTTCCGGATAATTATATTTGAACTATTAATATATTTCTCTACATATTTTTCTATTTCTTTCGTTGGTATATCAAAGGCACCTAGGTCAATATATATGTAGCAACCTTTCCTCTTTTTTTTATTTTCATTTTTCAATAAAATAATTTCACAATCTTCGTGTAGATTCCGGAAACTTCCTTTTTCTATGATTTCAATATTTTTGGAAACTATAATTGTTTTTAGGTCGCGGTTGTTCATAAATGCCTCGCCACGAATAATCTTAACGTTGTTTGGAATATATATACTTTTCAATTTCGCATTTTTAAAACAACGTTGTGGCACAATATCACAATAAATTATTGTGGGGTATTTTATATATTCTAATGAACTATTTTCAAAACAACTATTACCTATAATTTCAATGTTATCCGGCATTATAATATTTTTTACTTGTGAGCCATAGAAACAATATTTTCCAATGGATTTCAAATTATTACTATCACTTATATAGATATGATCTAAATGTGTTGTATTCGCAAAACAATAGTCTTCTAACATTATTAAATTACTACCGAGTTTTACCTTGGATAAATTTAAACAATAGTTAAATGCTTTTTCTTTGATAACTTCAATACTTTCACAAGATAAATCCACCTCTTCTAAATTACTACTATTTTCAAATGCTTCACGTTCTATTCCTTTCAATTGTTTGTTAATTTTCAAAAATATAATATCCTTTCTTTGTTGTCCTAATAATAAATTCGTATCATTAAAATAAATATCATTGTTGTGTTTATCAACCATATAAACATTATAATCTTCGCAATTATTACATTTTCTAAACAAATTAATATAATTAACACAAGGTACAGGTTCACAAGCCTTTATTTCTTGAATAATATCAATCTTTTTAGGAAATACTACTTCCAACTTAGAAAAATCAGTCAATGGTTTATCTTCCTTTGGATATTCAAACGGTAATTCCGATAAATCCCATATAGGCTCAGGATCATATTTTATATTAGGAACATTTATAGGTTTCGGAACTCGCAATATGCTTCTTTTAGAAACATTAAAAACATTAAAATGTAATATCCCTTTTGCCTTTTTCTTAGTTTTCATAATATTAACTATTATTAATCAATAACTATAGTTTAAGATACAAAAAAAAAATAAAAAAATATATAAATGGTATTGATTAAACAAAACGATTTTATCCAATATAAGTTTGAAAATAAGATACTATTAATAACTATTCTAAAAGCACAACCTACAGATGAAGAATGGGAATTTACTAAGGATACAATTATGTGTTTTTATGACGCAGCATTATTAAAAGAATATACAATATCGTTGATATTTGATTTAAAAGAATTAGGTATGTTAGACGTAACAAAAATTAAAGAATGGGCTGAATTATTTAAAACTAATAGACATAAAACCTTGAAAGTTCTTAGAAGTTCCGCTATGATTACTGCTAACACTTTATTCCGCATTACAATTAATATGTTTCTTACTATGTATAGAAATACTAAACCTATAACTATTGTTAGTTCATATGAAGAAGCATTGGAATTTATTAATAAAAATGAATATTATGCTTAATATTCATTATTATTGTTATTATAAGTATTCATTGGGTCTCTGCGACGGCTTCGGCCTCTTCTTCGGCTTCGACCTCTTCGATGGCTTCGGCGTCTACCATAATTATCATTATTATCATTATTATCATTTTCATTATTAGCATTATAGCCACGATTTCTATTATCATTTTCATTATTGTATCTGGAAACTCTTCTAGTACGTCCCCGCCGTTCTTCAATAGAACTTAATTTTGTCAATAGTGTTTCTAATTTCGGTTTATATTCTTTCTCAAATGATTTAGATTCTGGTTTAATATAGTCATTAATTTTTTTACGCAATGTGATTTTAACCATTTTTTTGAACCATTTACTATATCTATGATAATTCATTTCTATTTTTTTTAAAATAATATCTGCTATATCTTGATAGAACTTAAATCTATGTAAATCATCATCGGATGAACTAATATAACCTAAATGCTTACCTTCCACATTTTTTATAAACATCGGTTTGCTATCACGGAATTTATCGCGACTATTTATACTAGTTACCGACCCACTTGTCAGAAACAAGATAATAATATCTGTTGGGATTTTCATTTATAATATATACCTACAAATTATTGAAATTGTGAATGTATTCTCTATAATCAAATAAATAACATCTTGTTTCTGGATTATCCATTAACACATCATTAATATTATAGTCCTTATCATCTACGAAAACAACTTCTTCATATTTTTTTTCACTATTATCTATTATTTCCTTTAATGCCTTGCCTTTTTCACTGGAAAAATATACAGGATAATTAATTCCAGGATATATATATTCTAATTGTTTCATTGTAATTTCTCTATAATCTTCTGTTCTTGCCGTTAAAAAGATAATATCATTATTTAATAATCTTGCCTTTTTTTCAATATCTTTGAAACCATTTAGATCCGTCGGTTTAGGATTTTCTTTAGTTATTTTCTTACGGAACTTTTCATCCATTAATCGCTCCGCTTTTTCTTTGGGATATCTTCCTAACAACGCATTATATTCTTTTTCCCACCATTTTCCAGTGATTCCATTGAATACCATAAACGTTTCATCTATATCAAATACATAGAGACCATTGTTAATAGAAAGTATTTCCGAAAACTTTTTAATAGTTTTAATCATCATAACGCACTTATACTTATACTAATAAAAAATCTTTAAAATAATAATAAATATTTAAAATATTCTACCAAGGAACATTATCTCTATTAAAGACTAGATTGCTTTTTAGATAATTCACTAATAACCATATATAATAGTTATATTCGTCTTCTGTTTCATATGTCCGATATATCTCATCTAATTCCTTTTTAACATATTTATTGTATTTTGGATGACACTTATGAATCATAGTGTCTGGGTGTAAATTAAACTTAGTAAGTGTTTTTTTCGTTGGCATAATAAACAAGTTAAAATTGCTATGAATATCAAAATCAATAATCTGTAATATTCTATGATTTCTATGCTCTTTTGGAATAACATGATGGTCATTTACATAACCACTATAACCTTTATTTTTTTTAAATAATTGTCTATCTAAATTTCTATATCTAAATATAGATTTATTCATATTATATATATATGGAAAAAGAGGACCCATATAATTGTCATAATTATGTATTGGATATTTCCAAATATCCCAGTATGTTTAAAGTAAAATTAGAATATACGGAACCATTAACATGTGAAGAATATAGTGAACAACTCCATAAATGTATATTTCTCAAAAACAATATTTTCGAAAATTCCAATAAATTACTTCAGAATAGTTGTTACACTGAATTCCGTAATTACGCAAAAAATTGCCTCAAATAATTATCTTACTAGCAATTAAAGAATGACTAATTCTATATTTATTTTTAGAAGGGATTACCGCCTACACGACAACTTAGGTCTTATAGAATGTTGTAAAAATAGTAATAAGGTTTATTTAGTATTTATTTTCACACCCGAACAAATAGACAATAAGACGAATTCATATAAATCCCATAATTCCGTTAAATTTCTATGTGATAGTCTCAAAGAATTAAACGAAATGACAAAAAACAAACTCCATATATTTTATGGAAGCAATACAGAAGTGCTTTCAAAATTAATTAGTAAATGGAATATCAATAGTATATATACTAATAATGATTATACACTATATGCCAAAAAAAGAGACGCAGAAATTGAAAAACTTACATTAAGCAAAAATGTCGATTATTTCGCAATTGAAGACTACAATCTACTTCCAATAAATACTATTGTCCCATCTGGTAAAAAATACTATACCAAATTTCGCCCGTTTTATGATAAATTATTACAAGAAACTATACCAAGTCCTATTAAATTCACATATGCCAGTAAAATAGTTTCCAATACCCATAAAGATACACTGAAAATAGAATCTATTAGTCGCTTTTATGATACAAACAAAGTCGGTAACCACGTTTCAGAAGGTGGACGGAAAAACGGTAAGAAAATCATAGATAATATCAAAGATTTTAGTGATTATCCAGAACAACGCAATAATCTCATCTATGACACCACACATCTAAGTGCCCATATTAAATATGGAACCATTTCAATAAGGGAAGTATTCTACGCAATAAAAGATAAATTAGGACTCAATAGCGAATTACTAAGACAAGTCATATGGCACGATTTTTTCAATAATATGGTCTACAATAATTCCGACACTTTTAAAGAAGGTATGTACCCTATCTCCAAAAAAATAAACTGGATAAACAATAATACCTATACAAATAAATGGAAACGCGCACAAACCGGATATCCAATTATAGATGCTTGTATGACTGAACTAAATACAACGGGTTATTTACATAATCGCGGGCGAATGATTGTCGCGAATTTCCTTACAAGAATCCTAGGAACGCATTGGAAACAAGGAGAGAAATATTTCGCTCAAGTATTATATGATTACGATCCCATTCAAAATAATATGGGGTGGACAGGTCAAGCCACTGTTAATGGAGCCCAAGCCAGACCACTTATCCAAACCGTTTTAAATCCTTGGATACAAAGTTCCAAATATGATAGTGATGCCCAATACATTAAAAAATGGCTACCCATTCTTAGTGATATTCCATCCAGAGAATTACACGCTTGGGATAAACATCATACTAAATATAAAAATATAGACTATCCAAACCCTATTGTGGATTATAAAATAAATCGCGAAAAAATGCTCCAAGCATATTATGAGGCATCTAAATAATATAATTTATTTTCGATATTTTGCCTACATAATGGACACGATGTTTTAGTGTCAAACGTTCTCTTTATACAAGATTTACAATATTGATGCCTACAATATGTGATAATCGTAGATAAATTATCCATACATATACAACATTCTATGGGTGTAATATTTTTAAATCGATTAAGTGGCTTATTGAATAAACCTTGTCCTATTTTTCCATAATCAACAATACATTCCTTAGTGTCTTCTAATTCAATAAATATATCATTCGGGAACATTTCGACAAACATTTCACAATAATCAATATCATCATTTTTACAAGCTTCTACAAAAACCCGAAAAGGGAGTTCTATTTTAATTTTATCTTTAGTTTGTGAATAAACGTGTTTAATAAAATTAATATCTTCGCCAATTTCTAATATATATTCCATAAATATCTTACAACTACTATTCAATTCAAAGTTGAACACTAATTGTTTGAATTCACTTAAATCATATAACAATTCGCAAATTTCATAAAAAGTAGGGCTTTTATAGTTGCCTTGTTTTAATAGATTATTTAACGATAGTTGTAAATCTACATCTTCACTATAATTAATAAAATGAAGCATATCCATATTTTCATTAATACATAAATAATCAAACAATTTCTGGTCTAGTAATATATCATCACACGTAATATCAAAACGATATTCGAGATATTTTAAATTTTCCAATTTATTATTTTTAATTATTTTAACTATACGTTCATTTAAATCTTCCACCCCATTAATAGTGTATTCTAGATTGAAAAATAAAGGGAATTTACATATTAAAAATATAAGTGTTTCGGTGTGTCCTTTATAGAGAATTTCCCATAAATAATTCCGAAGTGAATTCATTGAAAACCGCATATTTCTAAGAAAATATTCAATCATAAAAAGATTATTACTTATAAATAGTTTCTCCATCAAATTACTATTTAATTTATTCAAATCTAATTTAGGAAATTTATATTTCAATTGAATAATTGATTGAAAATGACTATGACTATATGGTATGTTCGGTGGAGATGAACGCAATATTGCGTGGTAATATTTTTCATAATTATGACTATATATATCATCGATAATATCATTGGTTTGTGCAAGTTCATCTTCACACGTTATATTCATTATAAAATTACTGTTCTTAAAGCGATATATCTGTTCTTCTAACGTATCTATATTCATTTTCATCATATTTGGAAAATCCGGTTCATATGTTTCATAACACTCTTCACAAAACATAAAATCGGTATCTTCATCTATATCTACATAAACGGAATCGGTTGGTTCAAAAAACATATTATTGGTAGTTCGTTTTTCACAATCGATATTATCACAATAATAAGTGTTTGTTATTTTATTAATAATCTTTTGATACTCTTGAACATTCGTATCCATATCAATATTTTCTTCATAGCAAGGTTCGCAAATATAATGTCCATCATTATGTTTATTGTAATAGGGTTGTAGCGTATATATTTGGTTCACACATATTTCACATTTTTTTAAACAATTATGATTGTAACTATAGTTAATAGTAAAATTCTCATTTTCAAATTCCGGTTTGTCTTTGAATTTTACATTTTCAATATTAAGTGTTTCAAAGGAACCGGAAAAATCCAATATTTCCAAATCATATAATGGATTATCATTTAAACTCAATACCTCTAAAAGTGGTGGCATTTTATCAATAGTTATACTTGAAAAATCATTATTTTCAAGAATCAATGTTTTAAGATTCTCGAGATTACTAAATGATGGCAGTTCATAAAACGCCATATTTTTAATAATTATAGTATCAATCTTGTTTGAAAAAATACTGAAATCAAGATCAATAATACTAGACAGATTATCTATTTCAAAATGCCGAACATTTTCCAGATTACATTCAAACAATTTATTTATTAAACTATTCTTAATACATAGTTTTTCAACATTTTTTGGTATAGAAAATTGACCATCGTATTCAATATCACTTAATAGTAATGTTGTATTATCAATTAGTTCATTAATTAATTTATCCATATTCGTAATTACGGTTCTCATTTTTTAGTCATAAATTATAAATAAACTAGTAGCAATTCTATTAAATAAAAATAAAAAAATATATATATTATTTTTTAAACGTAGTTTAAGACCATTACTTAAGTAATGACGTATTAATAAGTATCGAAGTTCAATTCATTTATTTTTTCAATGATATCATTATTAATATTGATATTGACTGTTTGTCTATTATTAATAATTTCATTATTCCTTAAACTTTCTAAAATTGAGGCCTTGAAATCATCTAGATTAGTATAAATCTTATTTTGAGTAGCCTGTCGCACAATATCATAACCATTATTAATATTATACCGACGCAACAGCATTTGTATAGCTTCACTTAAACATTCCGGATGACGGTTGAGATCATTTTCTATTTCTTTATTATTTACTTCTAGTTTTTCGAAACCTGTTTGAATATTTTTATAGGCTAATACACAGTGACCTAAATAGGTACCGACGTTTCGTAATACTGTACTATCCGTTAAATCGCGTTGAAGCCTAGA
>ERZ651776.3970-NODE-3970-length-14096-cov-6.294101_pt1 | contig 14096 bp, 12 predicted proteins | sample MGYA00514761_ERZ651776 | MGnify/ENA metagenome assembly ERZ651776 | reverse complement strand
CCACTAGATCGAGGTTACAACTCAGGCATCAATGTCTCCAAATGAGCCTCAATCTCTTCTGCAGTCTTTCTAGTAGCATCAACCGCCACGACACCATTAATAAGCGTATCGCCCTGCAACCCGAATAGGTAACGAAGAGTGAGAAGACCATCAGTAAGAGCGTCTATATCGCCATTACCATCGACATCAGCAAGATCACCAAGATTAGCTATGCGAGATTCAACATCAACTGATTCTGTATAAGCCGCATCAGACGCTATCGTGCCCGTTACCAATGCACTGCCGTCTAATCCAAACATTCCCCTAAGTAACAACAGACCGTCCGTTAGAGCGTCATACTGGCCATTTCCGTCGATATCTAGCGACCCGGACGGGATTGTCCCCGCCAAGAACTCATCTAAGGCCGAAACGCCATCATTGTCTTGATCACTTGTAGCGTCAGATGGGTCATTTGGATTAAGTCCGTACTGGGTTTCCCAGGAGTCAGGCATACCATCACTATCTGAGTCTTGTGAGTACAGCGCATTCTCTGGGAAGGAATCTATTTCATCTATAACCCCATCAAAGTCACAATCACTTTTTGGTAAGATATTGATTCCAGGAATATCTCCATTTGGAGATTTAACTCTTATCCGCTCACCGGGCCACCCATCCTGAGGAGACTCACAGTAGAAAATAGAACTTAATTCTGGGTTATTTAGAAATGCACCATAACTCATTGAGCCTTTAAGCATAGGATCACCTATGGAATCACCAGTCCCGCCAGGCCTATTTCCAAGGAAAGTGACTAAAGTTAGGTTATTGTCTGCGAACGCTCCATCGGCTATTTCAGTCACATTAGACGGGATAGTGAATTTTATGAGTGAATTTTTTTGGAATACATATTCTTCAATCCATGCATCCGCAGTCCCTCCATCAGTCCAAGATAACTCGGTAATATTATTGTCATAAAAAGCATACCAATGTAGCCGCTTGATAGAGGACGGAAGCGTTAATTTTTGTATCGTGTTTTTTTCGAAAGCAGCCGTTTTGATCGTGGTTACGCCTTCACCAATATCTACTTCAATCAGTTCATTACCGTAAAAAGCCTCGTCGGCTATGGAACTCAAACTTCCTGGTACTTCTAGATAACTTAATTTATTTCCCAAAAATGCAGCCCGACCAATACTCTGTATCTGGCTTGGCAGTTGGAGGCTAGTGATGGCATTATCCCTAAAACTAAACTGAGCGATAGATAAGACACTCTCAGGAATTGTTAACTCGGTAAGGCCTTGAGAATAAAATGCATATTCTGAGACGCTGATAACTGACTTTCCATTAATTTGAGTCGGAATCTCCAGCTTTGTGGGGCAACTTTGCGAGCATCCATTCAAAGAAAGATTTAAACCATCGTGCGCGTACAGCCATTCAGCATTAGCAGTATCCGCGACCATAGAGGTTCCTTCGCACACGCCGTTATCACAATCATCTGGAATACCATCACCGTCGCTATCGGGTAGTTCTTCAAGGCTCTCAAGTGGGTAAAAATCACTGGTATCAGCAACTCCATCACCATCGTCATCACTGTCCGTATTATTGCCTATACCGTCGAGGTCAGTATCAAGCCATTCAGATGAATCTTCTGGGAAGGGGTCGCCATTATCGCCCGTGCCATCTCCATCGGTATCTATCGTCTCTGTTGAGTCAAGCGGAAAGGCATCCTGATCATCTAAAACACCATCCCCATCATCATCATCATCGGTATTATTGCCAATACCATCAGAGTCTGTATCTAAAGATTCATTAGCGTCGTTGGGGAACGGGTCGCCATTATCACCGACGCCATCGCTATCACTATCTTGGCTTTCACTGGAGTCATTGGGGAATACATCCGCGTTATTACCAACCCCATCGCTATCGGTATCTAGACTCTCCGTTTCATCAAGAGGAAAGACATCATCACTATCTGCAACACAATCACAATCATCGTCTGTCTCAGTATTGTTACCGACGCCATCACCATCAGTATCTACAGATTCATTGCTGTCTAAAGGAAATGCATCTAGCGAGTCACTGATATCATCATTATCATCATCAGTATCAGCATTGTTGCCTATGCCATCTGAATCAGTATCTAAATGCTCAGAAGCATCTAGAGGAAAGACATCACGCCAATCATCAAGAGCATCGCCGTCATCATTTATATCACGATTATTCCCTATGCCATCCCCATCGGTATCTATTGACTCAGAAAAGTCCAATGGAAACGCATCTGACGCATCATTCACTTCGTCGCCATCTGCATCAAGGTCAGCATTATTACCTGTTCCATCGCCATCAACATCTGCCCACTCACTTGAGTCAGACGGAAAAGCATCGGCACAATCAACAACGCCATCACCATCCGCATCCATGGCACTGTCTATGCCGCTAGCATAGGCACAATATTTGCCAGAGGCTGCGTTGCCGCCCCAGTCAATAATTGACCCCTGCCCTAATTTAATTGAATAATTCTTTTCACCGTTCATGACACTTGTGATAACTAAGTTCTTACCTGAGATCTCTACTAAAGCTTCACCATCCCCACAAGGCTCAAACCCATAATTGTTATTGGGATGACGATTTAACGAAATTGAAAAGCCCTGTGGGCAATAGTAGTCGTCTTCAAAAATAGTTATTTTGCCCTTACCTAAAGCAATATTTTCTGAAAAGGTTACTGTTATCTGATCTTTTGTACCTTCCGCTTCAGTCGAGACATTATTTTCAACAGTAACTGACTCAACAGTTGGGCGACTTAGATCAGTGACATCCATAATAGGCTCAAAGATTACTCCACCCTGAAAGTATGATTTGCCATCCCTGATGAATGTGCCCCGATTTTGCATCAAGGCTCCCTTGTGAAGCTCCTGGTAGCGATGACATCGTATAGGGTTACGCCCGTCATCTTCGCAGTCAAAGTCATTTTCTTCTGATAAACGAAGGAGATACTTGCCAGAGGTATCTGTGGCATCATGATAATCCAAGAGATTATCACGATTTGTAGTAATATTTTGCTCAGAAAGCCACTTCGTAATATAAATTCTGTTCCAGACTGGGTAAGAGTCTATATCTCCGTAGCCACTTCCATGCAGAACGGAGTATGGAAACCAGCTTTCTACAGAATCACTATCATGGCCGCCGTGACCAAATCCGTGAATTAGTTCATGAACGATAGTTTTTCTGGCCCCTACAACATCTGTATAATTCAACAGATCTACGAACTCGCAAATTGTTTTAACTTCGCCGACAGGTAACTCTGGCAAGGCATTCCCATCCGAATCAACCAAGCCCCATCCAACGCAACTACCTTGGAAGGCTCCACCCCAAACTCCTGCGTCACTTGAAGTACTGAATAAATAAATTACATTTTTAAACTGTTCGTAATTTTCCGGAAGTTGCCGATCAAGCAACATGGCTTCAGTTACGCCAAATCCCCTATTTTCCGCAATTGACACAAAATCTGTCTTGGTCCGAGTATCTATTCCACCATCGAAAATCTCATAAGTGATATTGGATAAGGACAAATATGAAAGAGCTTTTTTTACCTTGTCCGCCTCCAATTTAAAGCTGTCAACAGAGGAGATAGACGTAGTACCGTTATAACCTACCAATACAAATGCAATATCTGCTGAATATATATGCTCAGGAACGGGAGTACGATCACCCTCACAATCTGCAGACGGAGTTACACCTGATATAGCGCTTCCTGGCCAGCCTGCGCGACCTTCACAGTAGGTAACTCTTTTTAAATAGTACTGATATGAATCAGTTCCAAAGGCATCAACTGGCATTTCGGGTCGATCGCCAAAAAAATGTATTGATGGAACCTCTAACCCACCGCCGTTGTAGGTAAAAGCGTTCCCTCCGATACTAGTTACATTTTTTGGAATTACGATCCTCTCCCAAGGTCCATTACTTCTAAATGCAGATGCACCAATCTTTGTTACAGTCTCTGGGATCGTTACGCTGGTCAGCTTATTTGCGTTAAAAACTTCACCTTCAATTTCGGTTAACCCCTTGGGGAGGGTTAGAGAAGCAATTTGATTGCCAACAAAGGCACCTTGTGTAAGTTTAGTAATGCTATCTGGGAGCACTAAACTGGTTAATTCATTCATATAAAACGCATACTGTCCAATGCTCACAACGCTGTCAGGTATAGTGAGAGACGATATCGCATTGCTGGCAAATGAGTTTGCCTTAATATGAGTTAAAGTATTCGGAAGTGTTAATGTATTTATTCCAGCGGATTCAAATGCATAGGTCCCTATGCTTTTAACAGAGTAGCCACCTATTTCTTCTGGTACCACCATTTCATGAGGACAGCTATTGATTCGACCTGTAATTTCGGCATAGCCATCAACTAGATCATAAGTCCAAAATCCATCATCAAGTGCTTGGATAGTTGGTGATAAGCAAGATATGAATAGAACAAGTGCTGGATAGTAACTTGAATACAAAAGCTTATTGGACAGAGTCATGCGGGATACCTCTAAGACAGATATACAAGTATACATAATCAGCCTACTCATTTACAGATAAACTTGGGGTACAACAATACGTTTTATATATCCAACAAAATTGCCGCTAGATCGAGGTTGCCACTAGATCGAGGTTACAACGCAGGCATCAATATCTGCAGGCGAGCCTCAATGTCTACCGCGGTTGCTCTAGTTGCATCAGATGCAACTACTCCAGCAATCAAGGTGTCCCCTTGACCGCGCAAGAGAGTTATCTCTAATCAATAAACGATGTCCCTTTGTCATTAGCCATACCCCAGAAAAAAGGGTCTGGAATGAAAATAAAGAACATTTCTGCCAAGTGACTAACGATAGATTGTCAAGAATGTTTCACGAATGTAGGGGCGATTCTGATACTACCTTCCACGAAGTAAGGGGATTGACTGCAACATTATTAAAGAATGCAGGGAATACAAATAAACAAATCAAAGAGATTTTGGCTCACAAATCAATTAACACTACACTGGACTACATGAACCCCGATGATCTACCCTTTGAAACCGTTACTATACACATCTGATTTTTGTCCAATTTTTGTCCAGTTAGTAACTACTATCAATGAAAACCGCGTGGTTGGTCGGGACGGCAGGATTTGAACCTGCGACCACTACACCCCCAGTGTAGTGCGCTACCAGGCTGCGCTACGCCCCGATCAGAAGTTCGCAATCATACAGTTAAAGTGGTTTTTTGCAACTCAAAGAATAACTAAAACGTGCTAACTTAGTCCTTTCAGAACATCCTCTAACTCAGAGATGGTTTGATCAATTAGTTGCTTGTAAGGCGTCTGTTCTTTTTTGGATGGCGTGTCATCAAGCTTCTGCTTTGCACCCCCGATTGTAAACCCTTGTTCATAAAGTAATGAACGGATCTGACGGATAAGAACAACATCTTGACGTTGATAATAACGCCTATTACCTCGGCGCTTTACTGGCGTTAGGCTAGGAAATTCTTGTTCCCAATAACGTAAAACGTGTGGTTTAACTCCGCAGAGCTCGCTCACTTCACCAATCGTAAAATAGCGCTTGCCTGGAATCGCGGGTAATTGATTATTGTTACTTGGTTCCAGCATAGGTCTCGACTCGTGCTTTCAACTTTTGTCCTGGCTTGAAGGTAACGACACGTCGAGCCGAGATAGGAATCTCTTCACCTGTCTTAGGGTTTCTGCCAGGCCGGCTTTTCTTATCTCTAAGTTCAAAATTACCAAACCCCGAAATCTTGACCTGATCATTATTCTCTAGGGCCAAGCTAATCTCACCATAGAACATTTCGACAATTTCTTTAGCTTCACGCTTATTAAGCCCAAGTTCATCGAACAGCATCTCTGCTAAATCTGCTTTGGTTAGTGCACCCATCAAATATTACCTATTTCAATCCTTATGTGAGGCAGTTTCTATTACTTTCTTAACTCAGCACCGCATGTTTTACCGACGTCTGCGACCACATTTTCAATCCAGCGGTTTATTTCCTCATCCGTAAGAGTGCGGGAAGCATGTTGAAACGTCAAGCCCAAAGCGATGCTTTTTCCTTTATTATCAACATCTTTGCTCTGATATACATCAAATAACTTTAAATCAACTAATTGCTTTCCCGCTGCATTTTTTGCACAGTTAACAAGGTTACTCGCCTCTACTGAAGCATCAACCAAGAAGGCAAGATCTCGCTTAACTTCGGGAAACTTGCTTACATCTTCATATTCTGGAAGTCTAACTTCTGAGATCTTGTGTGAGTTCACTTGAAACAGATAGACCGGCAGGGAGATATCCATATGCGCTTGGACCTTAGGGTGAAGCTGCCCTATCCATCCAATTTGAGCGCCCTTTCTTAAGATCTTTGCCGACTGCCCCGGATGGAGTGCTGGATGCTCGCAAGCCTCAAACGTAAACTCGTCGGATAAGTTCGTATGGGCTAATACCGATTCAAGATCACCCTTAATATCATAAAAATCGACCTTTTCTTTGCTTGCAGTCCAGCCACTAGGCGTTCGTGAACCGCAAATCAAACCGGCCAATGCGGTGCTTTGAGACAACCCTAACTCTTCTTTTTCAGAGGGTAAAAAACACTGCCCCACTTCGAATATTCGTATTCTTGTTTGCTGACGATTGAGATTATAACTGGCTGTGGAGAGTAATCCCGACCAAAGATTTGTTCTCATAACTGCCATATCTGAAGAGATAGGATTAGCAAGGCGAACTGGTTTAACATCTGGGTCAACCATATTCTGCAAATCTGGATCAACAAAGCTATAAGTAATAACTTCTTGGTAGCCTCGGCTAATTAGCTGAGACCTAAATAAACTAGCTTCTTCAATGCTCTCCGGGTTTGGCTGAAGGTCCAATGCCATCGTCGGAGTTGAAGTGGGAAGATTGTTATAACCGTAAATTCGGGCCACTTCTTCTATTAAGTCTTGCTCAATTGTTAGATCGAACCGCCAGCTCGGCGAAGTCCAAGTAGCCGAATCGACATCTCTCTTCACTAAGGTCAGCCCTAATCTCGTGAGCATACCGTCAATATCATCAGGGGAAATTACTACACCCAATTGCTGGGCTACTCGTGCATCTCGAAGTGTAATTTCTTGTAATTGAGGTAGGTCTGGAATGCTCTCTTCCACAATTAAAGGCCCAACTGATCCGCCACATATTTCAAGCATTAACGCAGTTGCACGCTCAATAGCGGCTATCTGGAGATCAGAGTCAACACCTCTTTCAAAACGGTGGGAAGAGTCCGTATGCTTGCCGTAGTGCCGCGCTTTACCCACAATAGCAAGAGGATTAAACCAGGCACTCTCAAACAGGATATCAGTGGTTTCATCCCCCACTGCAGAATCAGCGCCCCCCATAATGCCGGCCAACGCCAACACTTTCTTATGATCTGCTATCACCAGAGTATCTTGACTAACTTCAACCTCGGTATCATCAAGTAGCGATAGGGATTCATCTTTACCCATTCGAACAACAATTCCTCCGTCAATCTTGCTTAGATCAAAGGCGTGCATCGGTTGTCCAAGCTCGAGGAGCACATAATTAGTAACATCTACCGCCGGTCCAAGGCTTCGTATACCACTTCGACGCAGACGCTCTTGCATCCATTGAGGGGTGGACTGAGAAAGATCAAGATCACGCATTATTCGCCCTACATAGCGTGCGCATCCGTTTGGAGAATCTATTCTTACAGGGATTGCGTCTGCTATAGTCTCTGCAACAGCTGGACAAGGCTCATTACAAACATCAAGCTTATTGAGTACGCCAACCTCGCGAGCCATTCCTCTAATACTTAAGCAGTCCCCACGATTGGGTGTGAGATCGACTTCGATAATCGCATCATCTAAGTCAAGATATTTAACCAAGTCGGCACCTACACTCGCTTCAGAGGGCAATTCCCATAAACCGCTTGCGTCATCTCCTAGTCCCAGCTCGTCCTGAGCACAGAGCATACCGAAAGATTCGACGCCTCGAAGTTTAGCTTTCTTAATTTTAAAGTTGCCTGGTAAAATTGCACCCACAGTAGCAAATGGAACCTTGATTCCTACACGGGCATTAGGAGCGCCACAAACCACCTGAGCCTTCTCATCTCCACCAACCACATGACAAACTCTTAGTTTGTCAGCATCAGGATGCTGTATCACATCAACTATTTCACCGACGACTACACCCGATAACGATGGTGCTGCATCTTCTACCCCATCTACCTCAAGTCCTGCCATGGTGATCTGAGCAACCAATTCCTCTGTAGACAGAGCTGGATTTGCAGATTGGCGCAACCAGGATTCACTAAATTTCATTTACCACCCCAGTCTAAAATTGTTTGAGAAAACGTAAGTCGTTTTCAAAAAATAATCGCAAGTCATTAACGCCGTAACGTAGCATAGCTAACCGTTCGACACCCATTCCAAAGGCAAAACCGGTAAAGGCATCGGCATCTACCTTGCAATGCTCTAAAACATTTGGATGAACCATTCCACAGCCCATCACTTCTAACCAGCCTGTATGACTGCAAATGCGACAACCCTTTCCACCACAATTGGTACACTGTATGTCGACCTCTGCTGAGGGCTCAGTGAAAGGGAAATATGAAGGTCTGAACCTGACAGGCAAATCAGCCTCAAAAAATGCCTTTAAAAACTGGTCAATTACTCCCTTAAGATCTGCGAAACTAATATCTTTATCCACCACCAAGCCTTCAACCTGATGAAACATGGGCGTATGAGTCAAATCTGAGTCACAGCGATATACTCGGCCTGGGCAAATAATACGAATGGGAGGAGCGGCCCTCTCCATCGTGCGAACTTGAACCGGGGATGTATGTGTGCGTAAAACAGTTGTTGGGTCTATGTAAAAAGTATCGTGCATCGCCCGAGCGGGGTGATGTGATGGAATATTTAGAGCCTCAAAGTTATGGTAATCATCTTCTATCTCTGGGCCCGTTTCGATGTCATAACCAACCCGACTAAAAAAGGACTCAATTCTCTCCATTGTACGAGTCACAGGGTGAAGGCCACCAACATCTTCACCGCGACCCGGCAAAGTAACATCAATAGTCTCTTGAGCTAATTTAGCATCTAACTCGACACTCTCAAAATATGATTTTCGCTCATTAATCAAGCCCTGAAGGCTTTGCTTAACCTCGTTTATCTTAGCACCGGCAGCAGGACGTTCTTCTGCAGACAAACTACCAAGACCCTTAAGGAGTCCTGTAACTCTGCCTTTCTTCCCAAGATATTCGACACGCAAATCATCGAGCATAGACAAATCTGTCGCTGCAATGATAGATGCTTCGGCTTCTTTTGATATATTTTCTAATTCAATCATTATTGATCACTTTAGCATTCTTTAGAGTGTATTTTATTCCTGATAAAAAAATAGGGAAAGGGCTAAAGCCCATTCCCTATTCTATCTGCTGAGGAACTCACTGCAAATAAGTAGTCAGTTCGATCTCTCAACTAAGGCTGAAATTATACCAGGGCAGCTTTGGCCTGATTAACAACTGCGCCAAAGGCAGCCTTATCATGCACTGCCAAATCAGCGAGAACACGACGGTCAAGCTCAATGCCTGCCTTACTGAGGCCATTGATCAGTCTGCTGTAGGACAAACCTTCCACCCTAGATTGTGCGTTAATACGGGCAATCCATAACCGACGGAATGTACGTTTCTTCACACGACGGTCACGATAGGCGTATTGACCTGCTTTTGTTACTGCCTGAGTCGCAACGCGATAAACTCGACTGCGGGCTCCGTAGTAACCTTTTGCTTGCTTTAGAACTTTCTTGTGTCGGCGATTAGCTTCAACACCACGTTTTACTCTAGCCATTTTATTCTCCCACCAATATTAGTTGTGTGATTTATACATTACGTAACATGCGATCTACCCGAGGCTTATCCGCAGCATTTAGAATGCTGGTGCCACGCAATTGACGCTTACGCTTTGTAGTCATCTTGGTGAGAATATGGCTTTTGTGTTGGTGCTTATGCTTATAACCAGAAGCCGTTTTTTTGAAGCGTTTTGCAGCTCCACTATGTGTTTTACCTTTTGGCATTTCGTTTCTCCAATTGTAGTGAGGTTAAATGACAAGAAGATACGCCCGGACAGCCTGCCAAAAAATGTGGCTGAACGCGGGTCGCGTTAGTTACTTCTTCTTGCTGCGTGGTGCTAGTACCATGGTCATTTGACGACCTTCCATCTTAGGGTACTGCTCCACCTGGGCGAGTTCGGTAAGATCCGCTTCGACACGTTTCATCATTTCCATACCAAGCTCTTGGTGAGCCATTTCACGTCCACGAAACCGCAGAGTGACTTTGGCTTTATCACCATGTTCCAAAAACCGAACCAAATTACGCAATTTGATATCGTAATCACCCTGATCGGTTCCGGGTCGAAATTTCATTTCCTTTACTTGTGTCTGTTTCTGTTTCTTTTTCTGTAACGCAACTTTCTTCTTTATATCAAAGACATGTTTGCCGTAGTCCATTACTTTACAGACTGGAGGTTCGGCATCTGGTGAAATCTCCACCAAATCCAAGGTCTCTTTCTGAGCTGTTTCCAAGGCTACTTCGAGGCTTACAACACCAACTTGACTGCCATCTGAGGCGACCAATCGTACTTCGGCCGCAGTTATATCGTCATTAAGACGAGCCCGTTTACTGTCTTTTTTAATACGCTTTACTCCGTTTCAACAAAAACACGCCCACGGCGTTCAGAGGACTCAGTAAATAGAGAATTAACTTGATCTAAGGACATACTGCCTAGGTCTTCTCCATCGCGAGTTCTGACTGCTACCGTGCGCGACTCTTTTTCTTTATCACCTACAACGAGAATGTAAGGAACTCGTTGCATTGAATGACCGCGGATTTTAAAGCCGATCTTCTCGTTTCTCAAGTCACAAATGACTCTAAATCCATTATTTTGCAATGATTTGGTCACTTCTGACGCATATTCGGCCTGAGAATCGGTAATATTGATTACCGCAGCCTGTTCTGGCGCTAACCAAAACGGAAAAGCGCCCTCATAATTTTCAATTAAAATACCAATAAATCGCTCAAAAGATCCCAATATTGCCCTGTGTAACATCACCGGAGTTTTACGACTTCCATCCTCAGCCACATATTGGGCATCCAATCGGCCCGGCATTGAGAAATCAACCTGTACTGTTCCCAACTGCCAAACTCGCCCGATGCAATCTTTCAGCGAAAATTCAATTTTAGGCCCATAAAAAGCTCCTTCTCCGGGCAACTCCTGCCACGGTAATTCTTTTGCATCCAAAGCATCTGCCAAGGCCTTTTCAGCGCGACTCCAATCTTCATCGGATCCTACTCTCTGCTCTGGGCGTGTGGACAGACGATAAATAATTTCATTAAATCCAAAATCAGCGTAGACCTCATGTAAGAAGTCAATAAACTGAGCCACTTCAGGCTGGATTTGATCTTCAGTGCAAAAAATATGCGCATCATCTTGGGTAAAGGAGCGCACTCGCATTATTCCATGGAGCGAACCAGAAGGCTCATTGCGATGGCATGAACCAAATTCAGCCAGACGAAGAGGCAAATCACGGTAACTCTTCAATCCTTGATTAAACACCTGTACGTGACAGGGGCAGTTCATTGGTTTAATCGCATAATTCCGATCATCAGTTGAGACTGTGAACATGTCATCACTGAATTTGTCCGCGTGACCAGATTTCTCCCAAAGACTGAAATCGACAATTTGGGGAGTTTTTATTTCTTGATAACCTTTTTCAATCTGCTTTTCACGCATGAATTTTTCAATTGTATTGTAGATACTCCAGCCCTTCGGGTGCCAGAAAATCGACCCTTGAGCCTCTTCTTGCATATGATACAAATCTAGCTTCTTATTAATTTTTCTATGATCTCGCTTTTCGGCCTCCGCCAGGCGATTTATATAAGCCTTTAGCTCTTTCTTATTAGCCCAAGCAGTACCATAAATGCGTTGCAACATTTCATTACTGTTATCTCCACGCCAATAAGCACCTGCTACCTTAGTTAGTTTAAAAACAGCAAGCTTGGCTGTGGAGGGAACATGGGGGCCTCGGCAAAGATCAATAAAGTCTCCCTGGCGATACAAACTAATCGGCTCATTCGTAGGAATGCTTGTAATGATTTCAGCCTTATAATTTTCTCCAATACTCTTGAAGAAGTCTGCAGCCTCATCCCGGTTCCACTCTTCCCTGGAGATAACGAGATCCGACTTAACCAATTCGCTCATGCGAGCTTCAATAGCTTCCAGATCTTCAGGGGTAAATGCACGCTCAAACGCAAAATCATAATAAAAACCATCTTCAATCACTGGTCCAATAGTGACCTGCGCTGAAGGGAAAAGTTGCTTAACTGCCATAGCCATAAGATGGGCAGTTGAATGGCGAATAATAGAGAGAGCTTCATCTGAGCGATCTGTCAGTATAGACACGTTGGCGTCGACGTCGATTAGATATGATGAATCAACTTCACAACCATCTACGACTCCGGCTATAGTCGCCTTAGCTAGACCTGGGCCAATATCTCCGGCAACGTCAATAACCGATACGGGCGCATCGAATGATCGCTGAGAACCGTCAGGAAGGGTAATAAGGGGCATAAAAGAGTCCTTTTCAGTGGTGACCCCTACCAAAGGCCACATGATTTATCTGTTCAAGGCGGCATTTTACTCTCTACGCACTCAGTTACAAGGACTTGTTGGCGCTTTTTAATGTAAAGATGAATCTTGCAATTGCCGTTAAATAACCCTATAAACCCCATTCTCAAAAACTAAAAACTAGATGCCATGTTCAAAATTTACGTCGATGCCGATGCATGCCCCATAGTCATCAAAGATATTCTCTATCGAGTATCACAGCGCACTGGCATCCAAGTCATTCTAATCGCCAACCAACCGCTATCAACCCCACGTATTCCAACCGTCAAAAGCATTCAAGTTGGATCAGGTTTTGATGTTGCCGATGATCATATCGTTAAATTAGTGGAAGCAAATGATCTAGTCATCACTGCAGATATACCACTTGCATCAGAAGTTATTGAGAAAGGCGGCATGGCTCTAAATCCCAGAGGAGAACTTTATACATCAGGAAATATCAAAGCTCGCTTGAACATGCGTGATTTTATGGACACCATGCGGTCTAGTGGCTTGCAAGTTGGTGGCGGGCCACCACCTCTGAGTCAAAAAGATAGAATGGCTTTTGCTAACGCATTAGATCGCTATATCGCAACCCATCAAAAATAACACTGGGAAAGTGTGATTTTAATCACACTTCAAAGGTTTGTTTACCAACATCAAAAACTAATCGATTATCCTTACGGCCTCTATTTTTCCGACGTCTGCAACGGCGTCCGCAGTTAAACACCATACGAAAGGGACCGTCTATCATGTTTAAGAAAAAAGACCTTGCCATCGCCATTACCATGGCTCTATCTGTTTCACCCGCCGGCTTTGCTCAAACGCCGATAGCTAAACCCGTGGAAAAGCCGCCTGCGACAGGCTCTGAGACTGGAGCAGGAGCAGGAGCAGGAGCAGGAGCGGGAACAATAGCAGGAATTCCTATTGTTACTGCGGCTGTTGTCGGTGTTGTAGGTGGAATAGTACTGCGTAACCTAGTGGCCGGCAATGATCCTACGGGTACTACGGGTACTACGGGTACTACGGGTACTACGGGTACTACGGGTACTACGGATACTACGGGAACGACTGGGACTACGAGCACGAGCTCTACCTCAGGAACATAATTAGCTCCACAAGAATAGGAAAGGGCATCTCTGGTGCCCTTTTTTATTGACTCAACAGAAATTACCCCAAAGCTTATCCTGTAACTATGGCAGCTTCAAAACCTACTTCTTTGATTTAAGTAGTCGTCTGATTTGAGCTGCAGTGAATGGCCAACCCTTTTCTGAACCATCTGGAAAAACCACTACGGGGATTCGAATTGAGTAGCCCTCTTCGAGATCCTTGTTACCGTGAATGCTTACCTCAACCAGTTCCCAATCCTTCTCAATAACCAGCGGATTGAGCATGGCTTTTGCCTGATCACAAAGATGACAATTAGATCCAGTTAAAAGCGTAAG
>ERZ651776.3968-NODE-3968-length-14098-cov-8.458241_pt1 | contig 14098 bp, 13 predicted proteins | sample MGYA00514761_ERZ651776 | MGnify/ENA metagenome assembly ERZ651776 | reverse complement strand
ATCAATTTTTTTGTTTTTTGTTTTTTGTTTTTTGTTTTTTGTTTTTGTTTTTTGTTTTTTGTTTTTTGTTTTTTGTTTTTTTTTTTTGTTTTTTGTTTTTTGTTTTTTGTTTTTTGTTTTTAGAAACACCCTAATTCTCGCAAGTTTTCCATTGCTTCATAAAACCATCCATGGCTTGCTTTGGGATGGCCACAAATAATATCGCTGAAATATACATTTTGGCGGTTATTGTAGTGTTCGATCGACACATTCAAGAAATAGGGCATTCCATAAATTTCTTTATAATATTTCTTGTATTTTTTGTCGTAATGACTAATGAGCCACTTGAGATTTTTGCGGAAATCCTCATATTCTAAATTGTAATACGATTCCATCAACACAAATATTTCGATGTTTTCAATAATGAACTTACATAATGTGTCATACAAGTAATCAATGAAAACGTGTGATATATGAAAGGGTACTTCAGTCATAACACAGTGAACACATCGGTGGCCTTCAATGAAATCATATGGTATTTCATTTCTATCGAAAGCATCTTCAATTTCTTGAATGTGTTCAATGATATCATTCATAAGACCGCATTTGATTATATCCGTTTTTAGTCTTTTGAAATTTTTGAAGTAGGCATTGATGTGAGTATAATCCAATTCAGGATAACTATTAGATAACTCAAACAGAGCATCCTTGAAGTTTCGAGCGCAAGTTTCGCAGCCAAGCATGATTATTAAAAGTCGTTGAATGTATTTGAGTTTGTTTTAGGCTTAGACAAATCAATTTTTTCTGAATTTTCTAAGTCGTAGTCAATGTATAAAAGTATGTTCATAAACATATACAACCCAGCCGACGATAATATATGCCATATATCGTGATTATCAAAGAACCCGAACAGTATACAGTCCTTATTATGTGTTGCCGATTCCTTTTGTGTAAGAAATATATTAGTAGGATAATGAACGAAGTAATACAACGCAATTGATAATACGATAATATCTACAACTATCCCAATTCCCACAACTAATAGAATTCTTTCGCCATTACATATCTTAATTATTGTATAGTAAGTGAAATAGATAAATAGGTTTATACTGGTTACCATCAGTATCCATCCCGTAAAGTTTGGTAATGCCAAAGCAGCATATAAACAAGAACCGACATTGAAACTGTTTAACAACACAATAAGAGTTAATCGTCTTGTATCTTTCTCTTCGGATTTTATATATTTTATCAATGACCTGAAATTATTAATATTTAGTTCGTATAGATTGCCGAAATAGATGTAAATAGAACCAAACAACATAATGTAGGTCATAAAGATGAACAATATTCCCCAAAACCATAGTTGTATAGCATTTCCATTGTTATTCAATGACAATACATTTAATATTAGGATGAAAAACACTAGTAAGTAAAATTTAAACGGATTCAAAATATGAATGTGATTGCGTTTATTATACAGTGTTAAGAATGCCATCAGTAATCCAATTATCATAAATGTTGTATCAAACTGGAAATTTAATCGTGATGGACATATATGATAAATTCCCGATGATATACCTTCTAATATTAACGTTATTCCCAAGCAATAATAAAGAGATTTAATATCCTCGCTTTCGGTTAAGTCATTCATAATTTCCGTTTTTAGTTTAACTTGAATTATAAATATCAACCCATATATAATATAAAATATGTTGGAAATGAAATTGTTAAATGACCTAATAATACCATAACTATGTAGGCACTTATGATTATAGTAACATAGTTCACTAGTTTGCGATTGAAATAATAGAAATTGTAACGAGGGCATCAAATAATAAGCACCAATGATTATTAGGAATTTCCAATAATAGGATTTAGAAATGTTATTGTTATAGATTAATGAAGTATATTCAATCATTATTTAGTGAAATTTAATATTAGTTTAATTACTATTAATAAATCTTAAATAGAGTTCAATACTTAATTGTTCATATATTTTTATGTTTAAAAAAAAGTACCACGAAAAATCTTAATTACTATATTTTATGGATACTAATAATTTAGTAGAAGAACTTGAAAAAATTGATAGTAAAATTAAATATTACGAGAAATTACTCTCATTCTATAAAATCGAAGACACCAACCACGACGATATTATTGAATACACCAACTTGATTGATTCTCGGAATAAATTAAAAACAAAACTAACACCAGAAAAAAGATTCGTAAATATATATTCCAATAATTTAATAATAAGTTATCTGGAATGTTTTTGCGATATTACGCTTGATTATTTTTATAGCGATTTAAAACTCGATACTCTATAATAATGACTGGAACATTAACATCAAAGGAAATAGTAAAGGCATCGGAAATCATTAAAGAGCATCCAGAGCTATGTAATTCCCTTTCCCATGAATCTTGGACAAAATATAAAAAATATGAATTTAAACTAGTTCGCCGTGTTTGCGACAATGTTGTTATTATTGGTAAAAAATCGAATAAAAAATATGGACCAGATATTCGGTATTCTATCGTAGATTAGGTGCTGTTAAATTATTTATAAAGAACCTTATTATAAATCAATTGTTTTTTATTTATTTATTTTTATTTATATTTTCCATTTCTTCTGTAAATATACTAATGAATTCCTGTATTTCACTATATGAAATGTTTAATGGCGGTAAAAGTCGTATAATGCTACTATCAAATCCAGCCGTTAAAACCAATGCGCCATTTTCTCTTAACCCACTAACTAATTTAGGTGTCAACGAAGGTTCTGTAAGTTCTATGGCTATCATTAAACCTTGAGTTCGTACTTCTTTTATGCCATCAATTAGTTTGATATTATTTTTTATCATTGTACTTTTCACATTAATTTGAAAGTCTGTCATTTGAATAATCTGTAGTGTTTTGTAGGCTGCGGCACAAGCCAATGCGTTGCCACCATAAGTCCCACCTAATATGCCTTGGCTCATTTTGTCCATAATTTCACTTGTTGTGGCCAATCCAGCCAAAGGATATCCATTTGCAATTCCCTTTCCAAATGTAATAATATCAGGATCCATTATTTTAGTTTGGATATTCCACATAGTTCCAGTTCTCATTACACCGCATTGGACTTCATCAGCAATAAATACTATATTATTTTCTTTACAAACATTTCGGAGTTTTTTAATAAATGGTATAGGTATATCAATTATACCTCCTTCGCCTTGGACACTTTCCAATATTACACAAGAAATATCTTCTGGACAGCTATATAATTGGAATACTTCATATAGAGATTGTTCATTGAATGGGTCGCAATAATATATTCCTGGCAAAAATGGGCCAACATTTTTCTTACAAAAATTATTTGAACTATTAATAGAAAGTGCTCCAATAGTTCTTCCGTGAAAACCTCGCTTGAATGCTAATACATTAGTGCGGTTATTATAATTACGTGCTATTTTGATAGCATTATCGGTTGCTTCGGAACCACTATTAACAAGAAAGAATTGGTTTAGATATTTATTAGGCATAGTTTCATATAAAATTTCGTTCAATTTTTCCAATTGAATATTTGATTGGAAGACTTGCTGGGGAACATGCACAATATCATCAATTTGTTTCTTAACATATCTATTGACACTTGGATGATTGTGTCCCAGACTCAATGCGCCAATTCCTGATGTCATATCAAGAAATGTCTTACCTTTGTTATCTATAATATAACTTCCTCGTCCATACAAAGGCATAATATTATGGTGAATTTTAGAAATACAACGAGGAATAAAATTCATATTATTTGTATAGAAATTATTTTTATATATTAATTTTAATATAGTAATAATTAATTTTCAACTAAATACAGTAGTAACTTATGTTATATGGTAATAAAAATAAAATATTGATATATTAAAATAACTTAAAGTTTTACTATGATAAAACTATAATCCCATTACAGCAAAACCCTCCGAAAATAAAAATAAATGATTTATTTATTTATCGGGATTCGATATAAATAGCTCACATGGCCGAGCGGTCTAAGGCGACAGACTTAAGTTCTGTTACACATCTGTGTGCGCAGGTTCGAACCCTGCTGTGAGCATAAAGTCCTGAGTATGACATAAAAATGCTCAAATCTAGGAGGCCCCCGTAGCGCAATTGGATAGCGCGTGTGACTTCTAATCACAAGGTTGTGAGTTCGAGTCTCACCGGGGGTTAATTGTGTGTTGTAACAGCATAAACTACTGCCTTTTAAGCCGTAGGTCGCAGGTTCGAGTCCTGTATGGGGGACAATCCCCCATTAGCTCAGTTGGTAGAGCAACGTATAAAATTCAACGCAGATAATATACATACAAGTATATATATACATATATATCCATACAAGCCTCCTTAGCTCAGTCGGTAGAGCATCAGACTTTTAATCTGAGGGCCGCGGGTTCAAGTCCCGCAGGAGGTTACTGTTTATACTAATTACGGTTCTATAGTGTAGCGGTTAGCACATCGGACTTTGAATCCGGTAACCCGAGTTCGAATCTCGGTAGAACCTAAGCCTTATTTTTCATTTTCTATCTTCTTAATTTTGGAATTAACTATTTTATTAGTTAAAATCTTTTTTTCTTTTTCATATTCCATCATCAAAACCAAACAAAAGTTTTCCATATTGAAAATATATCTATATATTATTTTTGAATATATACCCTTCCGGTGATTTATTTCTTAGCATTAATTACAAATTGTGTATTCATTACCATAGCAAATATTAGCCAAGTTGAATAAAGACATAATAGTATTCTATTAGGTAATTTGGTACACGCTTGTATCATCATTAACGACGAAGCAATAAGAACTAATATTAAATATAATGCTAGTCTCTTAGCATCTTTACAGTTAAACATATATAGCCATAATCCGGAAAATACTAAATTTACTATGAATACTAAGTCTACATACTTATTTTTATATTCAGTCGCCCAAGCATAACCAATAATTAAATATAAAATAGGCCATACTATTCCAAATACAATTGGTGGGGGTGCTATTTTAATCTCGGTCGATTCTCCTTTAGTAAATCTACACATTGCGGATATTAAAAACCCAACTAATCCTGGTAATACTCCACGAACAATATTCATCTCTATATATTAGACATATATAATACACTATATAAGGAAAAATAAAAAAAAAATTGAAACTCAAATAAAAACTATTATTAGTATTATTATTATCAATATAAGTAGCATTATTCACCTATCAATATGGAATATATCATCGGCGACTTGCGAAAAGATAATGCTTTACAGGCATCGTCTGAACAAATCGACAATTGGAAACACTTTAAAAGCCTTTTTAATATAAACAATGATAAGTTATCATTTACTGAATGGATTGATTTACTTGACAATGGTCTCGGTGGACTATTCTTTGGAAAATTAAAAAATAAACTTCCAGATCAAGAAATGCGTGCGAAAATTGTGGTCGATTTACTATTGAAATATAACCTTTATGGATTATGTTTATTCGACGGTCACGGACGTATGATTTATTGTATCATTAAAGAATTTATTGCTCGAAATATAAATCCTGACGATTATTACTTTTACATATTTGATATACACCTTGAAACACATATATGGCATAATGAATTCTTTCCAATGAAAAATTGCTGTAATATAAATGATAATATATTCAATGAATACAATAATAGTGAAAAGATATATGATCATTTAGCAAAGGATTGTTTATATTATTTGAATTTTTGTGGCCTTGGAGATAATCATAGTAATATCAAAAAATTTATTAGCAATAGCTACACGCCAGTTATACTTAGTTGCTCACGTAGATGTCCAAATGCTCGTAAAAATGAAACCAATAGACTTATTCACAATTTAAGAAGAATATCACATAGAAAAATGGAAAAAAAATGTTACTTGGGATTATTTGAAACGTACGTAATTGAAAATTGCGACCATAAAAACATGATTGAAAACCGTGGCGAGCCACTTGACGAAAACCGTGGCGAGCCACTTGACGAAAACCGTGGCGAGCCACTTGTTTATGAAATCGATAAAATCATCGGTAACAAACCACGGCATTGGTTAATAAAATGGAAAGGTTATTCGGTTAAAGAAGCAACCTACGAATCAAAGAAAAGTTTAAGACAACAACTTGGGAATAAACTATATGATGAACTAGTAGCACAATGGAAGTGTTAATCCTTATTTTTTTTGTAAATTAATAATAAATGGTAATAATGAATAATTTGGCGCTAGCCCTGGCTCTAGCATTGACAATAGCGCTATATTCCAATTATGAAAGTTTTATTATTAATAAAAAAAAAACAATCAGTATTAATATCATAAAAACCGCAAAAACACCAGAACAACACGCACGAGGTCTTATGTACGTTAAAGAAAAATTACCAGTAAATTCCGGAATGCTTTTCATTTATCCACGGAAGACTAATTCGTCTTTTTGGATGAAAAATACGTTTATTGATTTGGATATAGTATTTATGGATGAGAATAAAAAGGTAGTTGGAACTATTGAAAATATGAAAGCACACGATTTAACGTCGCGTTCTATTGATAAACCCTATAACTATGCCATCGAAATGAATGCTGGTTCTATTAAAAACTTGAATATTAAAGTAAATGATATAGTGAATATAAATGAACTATTAATATAATAGAATATGTTCTGTTTTAATAAAAAGAAAAAAAGAAAGAACCGTAGACTATGTGTTCGTCATAGGAGATTCTCGACTGATCTCAATAACTCTATTAGTACCGATGAAATGAAATTGTGTTATTTGAAATATATTCTTGATAGGGATTATGAATTTACTAAAGAACAAATCCAAGATTTTGAAAATTTATTAACACATAAACATTATTACATTAAAGAAGAAGAGAATGAAAACATAGGAAAAAATTATATACATAATAACGAAAATATGGATAAATTACTACCAACATATTTAATATTCCATAACAAACAAGAAAGTATAAAAAAACATAATAAAATAAGGGCTTTAATAAATAAAAACGATTTGCTTTCTAGAAATTCATTGCGTATATTTCGCGATTGTGAACATTTCAAAAATTTTTTATCGAACGATATTTATCAAAATGAATTTCAAAAGAAAAATATCAATGTCACTATTTATGGTGATAATATGGTGAATAAATCAATATATAAAAAACTTAAAGTAAAATACGATTTTTACTATGTTTTATTAGACGACTATGAAGCAACACAAGCCAAAATTGACTTTTTAAAAAATAAACAAATACTTGAATTGCTTGGTGCGGAAAAAATCGTTATTGATCGCGAATACTTAGCAAATAAAGTCATATCCCATATGATAGGACAAGGTAGCGATAAAGTAGAACACACCGATTCAAACGAAAACTCACAAACCAATAAGGACTTGTATAAATACAAAATTACAAAGGGGTTCTATTCATCTGTCGACGATTTTCTAAGAAAGGTAGATCAAGACAAATACATTCTTTTATCGCGATATGAAATAATGAGCGATTTTGAACTGAAATCTCTATTAGGTGCTCGTATAGAAAAGGGACTCAATGAATTCAATAAAATAATTAAAATATCCAAAGTATCAAAAAAGGAAATGAAACTCAATATGGTTTTTAATCCAACTATCGGAATAAGTCTGGGGTTTTCCAAGAAAAAAAAACAAGAAAATTTCTTGAAAATTTATTCGAAATTTTATGGAATAGAACAACTTTATTGTTTAGACGAAATACCTTTAACATATGAAGGGTTTAAGATTCTGAATAATCTAAAAGAAGAAGAAAAAGGCAAATATATTAATAACTTCTATATACGATACCTCAAAAAAAATAATTGTTTATCAAAACATCTACAACGTATTGAGACTAATTCTAATAATGAAAACAATAATCAAAATAGAATAGACTACTACAATAATTTAGTATCAAACATTAATTCCTTTATGAAAATCGAACAATTAATTGAAAGTCTTCAGGACCCAGACGAAGTAAAGCTTAATCAAGATGGGTTTGATACCATGCGTATAGGAACCATAGATAACTACGAAAATTACAATGCTTATAAAAAGAAATTCCTAAAAAGGTTCTTGGAATATAATGAAATAGACTATGAAAAATTCTGCGGTTTTATTGAGTCTGTCCACAAGGTTGATATTAAATCGTTTGTTGCCAATTCATTAAAGTCATATATTCACATTAAAGATATATTAAAAGAATACCTTTCTTGTCCCGAGTATTCACCGTGTGATGAAAAAGGTCATTATTATGTTTTCAATAATAAAGTATCATTGAGTAACGAAGAAAAGAAAAAGCGTTTTGAGACATTCTTAGTTAGGTACATTAAACACGTATATAATAAAATACTCGAAGATGAAAACAAGGGCTTCCTTAATTCATATCTTAATGTAGAAATTATTTACCAAATGGATTATTTTATGTTTTCGAAACTTTGTGAGCATATAACACTAAATGGTGAATTGGAAGACCGCCTATCCGAATCTGGTCCTCCACTGGCTTTATTATTAAGACAATCTACACCTATTACAGACTACAGACACATTGATGTTGAATATAATAATAATTTAGTATGTATGAGTGAATGCGCTATGTAATTATCTTTTTTTATTGTATTATTGTATATGAATCTTTTGAAACAATTGGAAAGTATTTTAAAAACAAATTGTCAAAATATGCTTAAAAAAGAAGAAGAAAAACAAATACAAAAACAAATACAAAAACAAAAACAAAAAAAAAATTTTTTAAAATCAAAATATAAAACATCTTCTATGAAAACTAAGGATACTCACGGAACCCATTGTATAGATCATATGTTGGATATATTATTTGAACTATACGAAAAAGGCCAATTACCAGATGCTTTACCTTTACTAGAACAATATCTCAAAACAGCTGATTATACTAAGTTTAATAAAATACATTTCCACTTATTAAGAACAGTTGTTTTTGAATTAGAAGAATATGTAAAAAAATACAATAAGGGATTCCTAAATAATTTATTTATGAATATGGAAGAACAAGCTATTACTGGTATATATTTATTACAAAAAAATGGTACGTTTGCTGACAATAAATTAATGGCAGAGTTTCAAAAATATCCAGTATTTCCAATTGTTTTTAATGAATTGTCAAATACTGCTATTATTATGATGCTAAACAGTAAAAAAAATAATATTAATACTAAAACACCTGGTTTCAGAACAAATAGTAGAACATATACAGCACGAAGACGCGCCGCTACTAACGCAAGTAAAACAAAAAGAAACCCTACCACCATACAAAAAAAAATAAGATTTAATTAAAGTAAATTAACTGGTATTTATTCCCATTTACCCATATATTTAGCACCGCAATTTTCTACAAATTCGCAAAATCGCGTTCTGAAAAACCAGCCGTCGTTCTTTGGCATCCAGTAACCATCGTGAAAATATTTTTCTCCCTTTGACTTACACGACTTGTTTGGAACAAGTAGATAACCCTTACCATAATCATAAAACTTCATTTTCTTGAAATTAACACTCGGGGTTGATGACGACGCCGAAGAAGCTTCTTGCTTAATGAGCTTTGCACCATTTGCTACCAAGTCATCTAGTTGTTCTGTCTTATATACCCATCCTTTGAGTTTCTTATTCCAGAAACCCTTTCCAAGATATGGTTCGCCATACAAACTATGTGAACCCGGACAAGTCATCAATAGACCATTCTTGTAGTATTCGATTGTGAAACCATCAAATGTATAAACTTCTTCATCTACGGTGTCTTCATCTTCAACTGTGATTACCATTTGAGCACCTTGACTGATTAATGTGTCAAGTTGATCTGTTTTAAATACCCATCCCTTGAGTTTCTTATTCCAGAAACCTTCACCGAGATATGGTTCGCCATAAAGACTATGTGAAACATCACACGCCATCAATAGACCATTCTTATAGTAATCAACCCAGAACCCTTCATAAGCTTCTTCGGAAGCTTCTTCTGCGTCTTCTGCTTCGGAAGCGTCTTCTTCTTGATAAACTGTGACACCTAGTTCAATGAGTTCATCTGCTTGACTACTACTGAAAATCCATCCTTCGTGTTCTTGACTCCAATACCCATCAAAGAAATCGGGTTGACCGTAGTGAACACTATCCTTTGGTGGTTCAAGAATATAAGAATCGAGTTCTTCATCGTGAAGATACAATGTCATTGAAGGATAATCGTGATTATTGTCATCTTCACTAAGAGACGATACATTAGCACCGTAACTCACTGCGAGTTTTTGTTGTGATGGCGTCAAGATCCATCCACAATAATCTTCAGACCATTTTGCTCCAAGAAATCCGTGTTGTCCATAATATTCGTTATTAACACACGGTTCAAGAATGAAAGTATTATCGATTTCATCGTGCGAGTAAATTGTCATAGAATTACAAGTAGTTTCATTATAGTCAATTTCTTCGGTAATGTAATTTTCATCAGTATAAGTATATCCTCCATATACCTTTCCACGTGGGAAATGTTTATAATATTGAAAAGTAATGTCTCCAGTATCTGAAGATTTAAGTAGGTTCATTAAGTTCTTTGCTTCTTCCTTAGATTGGAACGTATCGGATTGGAAGACGAATTCGTCACCGATGAAAGCAGTTACTGAATACATGTTGTTTGTAGAAGCCATATTGATTTGTGATTGTGAGTATATTCTTTTATAGGTTGTTATTTTTAAATTCAATTTTTTTTAATTTTTTTATTTTTTTTAATTTATTGAAACAAATCACTATGAAGACTTACACAGATTTCTTTAACTTCTTTAGTATCATTTAAAAGTTTGAGATCTATAGAAGTCAAATCTTCATTTGTGAATGGGTTAGTTGAATTAAATTCCAGCCATCTATATATAGTATATTTTTCGGCAAATATTTTTTCATTATGTGGCATAATTACAAAGGAAATTATAGGCAATGAGCTTATCATATCTATATGGTCAGGATTATATTTCAATTCTTTTCTTTCGTAATTCAAATTATTAATTGCTTCGTGTATATCGCTATCTTGATTGATTAATGATTTATCAATATAACCTCCTTGGGTGTATTTAATAAATAGTTCATTATTATTATTTATGATATTTACTATTTTATTTTCTAGTAGATTAATATCTATATCGCTACTATAATCGTGACTATATTTTTCTATGAAATCTATGAATGTTAAAAAATTAATTTCGGAAATGTATATTTCTTCTTCTTGAATATGATTAAATAATTCGATTATTTTATCCTTTTCAATAAAGGAATCGGATTTCAAATATGTGTTCATCATAAAATATACGATTTTTTCTAGCACGGTATCCTTCATTGGCACGGTATCCTTCATTGGCACGGTATCCTTCATTGGCACGGTATCCTTCATTGGATACACCCGATTAGATAATATTAAACATAAAATATCTATGACTTTATAATCGTAAATCATATCAAATTCTTCGTATTCATTTTCTAATAATTCACAAAATATTTTTACCCAGTTATTATTCTCATCATTGAAACTTTTTATCATGTTTTCTTGATTATAGTTGAAATATTGTTTGTTTGTTAAAGCAAAGTATTCTATTGTAGATAAATATTTATCTCTGATAGTATCATTCCGCCATACAGCTGTATCTTCTCCTATTTCAACTAAATATTTAATGTCTTGTGATGATAGTATTTTAATTTCCTTTTTGAAATATAAATAGCATAGATATTCGAAAGAATAGTCACTACTTTTTATCATATCCAAAATAAAATAATCAAACTCATAATCGAATAATAACATTCGAATACTACTCAATTGATCTATTCGCCGTTTCAATAAAGTTTTTTTATATCGCAAATAGCTTATTTTACCCCATTGACTTTCTTCAATATTATTGTTTCTTACACTCATCGAATATAATTCATTTGCTATAAATAATTCACTCTTTCGTATTTCACTTTCTATTATGTAATTGAAATAGTTATAATCCATTAGTTTTTTTGCTAGTTTAAGTAATTCTGTATCATCTTTACGGGTCTTGTATAATTTTATGATAAATAAAGTATACATCATAGTTTTCTTCATCATTTTTTCATTTTCAATATAGTTAGATGTATCGTAGATATCTTGATTGGACGATTTAGGTTTATTTGTTAGACTATATCCATATTCGTATATTAGATAGCTATACGTATTATATATCTCTTCTTCATCTAAAACTATAGTTACCAATTTATCCAAATATTCTATACCAAGGATATTATTTTCGTTAAATAAGACATTAATAAAATTTTTATAGGAATTAAGGGTATATATTTTCCGGCTGTTTACTTTTAATTTTAATATATACTCAAAAAATATCAATCTATCTTTAATTTTTCTATGGTTTCTAAGGAAGTAAGTATATAAAGTGTCGATATATGATACCATTGTATTTGTGTCAAAAAATAAATTCATATTTGTTAATAATTTTGATGTTCTTGTGGTAATTATTTCATTGATTAATTCTTGTTTACCTTTATTTTCATTGAAATACATATTAAAGTTTTTTAATAGTGGTGGCAATATAGTGTTTATTTGGCATAATTGCTGATTAATACTTTCGTAATCCATATTAAATAATGATAAATCTGTGTTTTTAAATATGATTTAGAAACAAATAAAATTAGTAAATATACATAATGAGTTTGCTTGAACAATACTTCGAAAATAAGATTTTTTTAAATATGAAAACTAAATTAAAGTCAGGACAATATAGTGACTATTATTGTAACTTCCGAAATCTTTTAGTATGTCCAAAACTTATGGATGATACTGCTAATTTAATTATCGAAACTATAAAGAATAATAATATTGAATTTGACGCACTATGTGGTGTATTAACGGGTGGCGTTCCCATTACAGCTATTGTGGCAAATAAATTGGGTGTTAAACAAATACTAGTTAGAGATAAGAAAAAAGATTATGGAATGAAAAATGAAATAGATGGTGATCTTGAACCTGGTTCTCGGGTGTTAGTTATTGAAGATGTCGTTACAACGGGTAATAGTGTATTAGAGGTTATTCATAAATTGCGGCAAAATAATTTCGTGGTTTCGGAGACAATTGTTTTAATGGAGCGCACAAGTGAATCGCGAAAAAACATTGAATCGCATAATGTATATCTTAATAGTTTAATGAATGTGAAACATCTGGAACCGTTTATTAATAGTTTCAAAGGAAAAATCACGAAAATTATTAATGAAAAAAAAACGGCTTTATGTTTATCTCTTGATATTTTTGATAATTGGACACGAGCAGTAGAATTGTTAGACGAAGTAGGACCTTATATTTGTATGGTAAAAACACATCAAGATATTACAAAGGGATTTCAACCAAGTATTTTAATGGCACTGGCGAAGAAACATAACTTCCTTATTATGGAAGACCGTAAAATAATAGATGTACCTAAAATAGCAATTAGACAATTAGAAGAAATAGATACTTGGGCTCATTGCGTAACGGTTATGGTAAATAATTATAAGGATATTAAGGATCATTATAGTAATCCCAACAATATTGAACTCATTGGAGTTTGTGAAATGAATACTCAAAATTCAGTACCATTAATAAATTCCACTGATCCATTACCGGAAAATTTATTTACTATTGTTAGCCAGTCCAAATATAAAAAACATCCCGAATTATTTAAAATAACACCGGGTGTAGTAGAAGAAGAAGAAGATGTAAATGATACAGGGCGTTATAGGACAATAGAGCAAGCTATGTGTTTCGATAAAAATGACGTTGTTATTATCGGTAGTAACATACTAAACGATCAACAACCAATTGAAAAAACGAAAAGTTGCGCTTCATTATCTTGGTATTTTTACAATAGAAATAATTAATTATTCATTATTCATTATTATTCCATTTTTTCCTTGTTTATTCAATATGATGATTTCCGCATCTTCATATAACTGTTCCAATAATTGCTTATCATTGTCATCCATCTTCTCACTAAACGATTTATAGTTAGTATGATTGAATTCCGATAGTTCTTCCCCAGGCATATCATTATAATGGTCGTCGAGAATGTAATA
>ERZ651776.3965-NODE-3965-length-14106-cov-10.435241_pt1 | contig 14106 bp, 12 predicted proteins | sample MGYA00514761_ERZ651776 | MGnify/ENA metagenome assembly ERZ651776 | reverse complement strand
CGGCCAATTGCGAGTCTTGGGGCGATTCGCGAAGCTCTTTTGTGATCGAATGTTCGGCCTTGTAGACGTTATTGCCTTTTACTTGCGCCAAAATAGGGTAAGTTGGCCTTTTTATCGTAAGGCATCACAATCGATGGCTTGCACCACATTCACTGACGACAGCGGCCGCTCTTTATGGCGATTCATTGGTATCCTGGACATATGCACAAAGCCACCCGCGAGATGACTAAAATCTTGCCAGAGGTTGACCTTGTGATTGAGCTGCTGGACGCGCGTTTGCCCGCGAGTAGTCAAAACCCAGTGATTGCGGCGCTGTCCCAGACCAAGCCCTGCATCAAAATCCTGAGCAAATCGGACTTGGCAGATCCTGAAACCACGACCGCTTGGCAAGACCATTTTGAGCAGGATGCCTCGGTGAAAACGCTGCAAACCACGCTGGATCAGGCAGACAAGGCGCAAAAAGTGACGCGGTTGTGCCAGGCATTGGTGCCCGGTAAAGCCCTCGAGCATCTCAGGATCGTGGCAATGGTGGCGGGTATTCCCAATGTTGGGAAATCAACGCTGATTAACGCGCTGGCGGGACGTAGGGTAACCAAGACGGGTGATGAGCCCGCGATTACGAAGAGCCAGCAAAGAATAAAATTAGAAGAAGGCATCACATTGCTGGATACGCCTGGCATCCTGTGGCCAAAAATTGAAAACGAAAATAGCGGGTATCGTTTGGCTGCGGCCGGTGCGATTCGCGACACCGCCATGGGCATCGAGGATGTCGCGTTTTATCTGGCCGATTATCTGATTAAGCACTATCCCGAAAACTTAAAAAATCGGTATGACCTGGTGTCTGTGCCAACAACAGAGATTGAGTTCATCGAACTCATGGGTGCGCGGCGCGGTTGCCTGAGTTCTGGCGGGCGGGTCGATTTGGAAAAAGCCTCCGCGATTTTAGTCAACGAGTTCCGGGCTGGGATGCTCGGCCTGATCACGCTGGAAACGCCGGTCATGATCAAAGACGAAGAAGTGATTGTTGCGCAATTAAAGCAAGCCAAAATTGAACGCGACGAAGCCAGAAAGCGCAAGTTCCGGTCAGGACAGCGCGACGCCAAAGAAGAGTAGACAGTTTGGCCTAATGGCAGGACACAGTTCGGCGCCGATTGGTCACACCTGTTGCAAGCGATCCTCATACAAGCCTTATCGAAATCACAACCTTAGCGGTCAATCGTGCTCGCCTGGATCGGCGTGCGCCAGCGGCAAGGTGGAATACGCATCGTAATTTTTTGCGGAGATGTTTAAGCATTCAGACCCAAACGCTGGATTTCCGAGTTTTGTTCCCAGCTGCTATGGTATTCCCGAGAGGGAGAACGCATTGATCAAACTAGGAGCAGCAATGAAAAAACTATTGATGTTGGTCGCGCTCTCGTCCCTTTTAGGGGCTTGCGCGCAGGAAGAGAACGAGGAAGTCGCGGCGACTGCCGTCGACGCGGCGGTTGCGGCCCCAGTCGCTGCATTACCACCCGCGACGCCTGATGGGTATTACGAGTATTTGTATTGTAAAAATGGCCCGAACTATAGTCAGGATGCCTTTTGGGCCATGGTAAAGGATTGGAATGGCGTTATCTCATCGTTAGAGGCGCAACCGACCGCCGCTTTTGGGTATGTCCCGAGGGGTTGGGAGAACGAAAACTTCGATGGGCTGTGGGTCATGCGTTGGGCGGATAAAACCGCAATGCAAGCGGGTTGGGCCGCGTATGCCGCAAATGATTCCCAATCGAAAATGGATGCGATGCATCCTGGCGTACTGACGTGTGGTGCTGTGCCCAGCACAGACCGATTCGGTTGGACCGCCTATGTCCCGCGCGATATCCCCGATGGGTTTGATCCAAGCAATTCACCCTACTATTTAACCAATGAGCTTTGTGCGTTTAACGAAGGCAAATCGGCAGACGATATGCGCCGGGTGGTTAGGGATCAATTCCTCCCGGCGGTTGATGCGAGCATGGCGGCTAATCCCGACTCGACCTATTGGTTTCGGATAGAGCGAGCTGATTTTGTGTCGGCGTCGGGCATCCAAGTTGATACGAATTGGGTCAATTTTTGGCAAACAGCCGAGGAGGGAGAAGCCTCCGCTAAAACCTTTGAGACTTCAGAGGCTGGCCAGTCGATTCGAAGCGCTTTTAATGAGGTTTCGAGCTGCCAGGATATTCGAGCCTGGGATGGTTGGTTACTCAGAGCGCCGGCTGCAGCGGCAGAATAAAGCGGTTAATTGGTAATGCAGTACAGAGGAGCAGGCCTTTTGGGCTTGCTCCTTTTTTTTGCGTGGGATCCGAGCGGCTGGTTCGAAAATCCTCTCGATTGGTGTTTGTCGTGGCTTTCGATTCGATACGGCGTCCTGCCAGAGCCATCAGACGCTCGGCGTGATCGATACGAAATACCCTAATCCTCGTAGATACGGGAAAGAGGATGAGATGTGGCGAAAGAAACGATACATTTTACGGAAAGTGAGTTGTCTCGAATTGTGGAGATGGCTTGGGAGGACCGTACGCCCTTCGAGGCCCTCGAACAGAGCTTCTCACTGAATGAGTCGGCCGTTATTCGGGTGATGCGGTCGCAGGTCAAGCCGCGTTCGTTTCGGTTATGGCGGCAGCGGGTCACCAGTCGAAAGACGAAGCACTTAATGCTGCGATCGCCGGATGTGTCCCGAGGCTACTGCGCAACGCAGTACAAGCAGCGGTAGTGTTGCCCAAAAACTGAAAATGCGTCGACTCACCAATAAGACCGGTGAAGGACCTTGTCGAGGGTCGAGACCTATTCTGCCAAGAATGACAACCAACAGATGCGCGGCCGCTTAATGGATAAGGCGGCCTGCAGTCTTGCAAGACAAGCGTCGCTCGAGCTAGTTACTTCTAATGGAATGCAGGGGTTCGTCCCCGGACAGATTAATCGTGACCGCCTGGATTTGGTTTTGTAAATAGCGCTCAAAAATCGGTTCTTGCGCCTTGGATAACGTCGGTCGCATCATTTCTTCGAAAGCCCGCCAGTGGAACTTGTTGGCGCGTTTTATTTTCTTTTCGAGTCCAAAACCGCCACGTTTGGTGATTTTATGGACGTCGGCTTGTATAGCTTGCAAGGTGTTTCCGAGTTCCGCTTGGAGCAGCGCGCGTTGGGAGGCGGTCAGTTCTAGCGCGACAAGATCTCGGATAACGGCTTCTGTCATCCATGCGGGTTGAACCGGCGCACTTTGGGCCGCCAAAGTTGGGGCGCTAAGCATGAGGCCGAGCAATCCGGCAAGAAAGATCTGGTGCAGGTGGACCATTGCGGTGGCTCCTTAAGACAGAAATGTTAAACGTAGCAGTTGGCCTTTCGGTGTGCAACGAACCCAAGTATGGGTTTTATTACCCACCCTGATAGGAGCCTGCTGACACGGGACCATAGGACGCCAAATTATTAGGGCGAGGATCGTTGGAGATTTGGGGCAGCAATACAAACGCTTACCGGCAACTCGCAGTATGCGGCATAATACGCAGGCGATGGGCCGCCTTTCAGAAGCACACAACGGCCTTAGATTTTGACATTGATTGTGATCTTTACGCCGCAGTCTGGCGATCGATTGGTCCCCTAATCAGCTTTGACGCGAGTACTGGATCAGAGAGGATGGGTGCGCGTTTGGGTCGAGGCGATAACAGACAGAGAAATACGAGGTTTAAATAGGGGCAAAGCCTGATATGACGCACAGCCAGACCATCGCTTCGGCAAGACGGTGGGTAGAGACCGTTGTTGTGGGGCTCAAACTGTGTCCTTTTGCCAATCGAGCGCTAGAGGACGGACAGGTTCGCTTTGCGGTCACGGATGCCGAAAATGAGGCTGAATTGCTGGTGGCACTCCGCTCGGAACTGAACCTGTTGACCAGTGATGCAGCGGTCGAGACGACCTTGCTCATTCATCCTCAAACGTTGTTAGATTTTTATGATTTCAATGACTTCTTACAGATCGCCGATGATTTGCTGACTGATCTTGCCCTGCAGGGCATTGTCCAAATTGCCAGCTTTCATCCGGATTATCAATTCGGGGGCACTGCGCCCGATGATGTTCAGAATTATACGAATCGGTCGCCGAATCCGATGCTGCACTTGATTCGGGAAGACAGTCTTGCGCGGGCGATTGGGGCGTATCCGGATGTTGCACAAATCCCCACGCGTAATGTGGCCCTAATGCAATCGATGGGCAGCACAAAAGCGCGGGCATTGTTGGCGAGATGCGCCGAAACAAAATAGTCACATTCCTAGCAGACCTGGCCGGTGATAACGCCGCATCTGATTTCGGGTACCAAGGATCCGGAGTATCGTGATCTTTACCGGTTGCGACTCGAAAGGTTACAGGGCAGCGCCAAATTCGATCAAAATACCGTCGGGCCCCTCAATGAACATGACGACTGCAAGGTCGCCAACGTTATAGGGCTCGGTATGGATTGCGCCGCCGCGGGAGACGATTAACGCGCGCGCTTCTAAGACATCCCGGATGACCAGTTGCAGCAGGCTCATGCCCAACATTTCGTTCGGCATTCCGACGATCGCAGGTTGGGAGGTGGGAACCTGCCAAAGATTTATAGTGCTTTGACCTAGAATATATTGATGCGGTTCGGCATCGTTTTGGCCTAGCGACATGCCGAGCATTTCTTGCAGAAACTGACCACTCGCTGCCAGGTCAGATACCCCGAACCCAAATTCCATTCGCACAATGTCTGGGTCTGTCGGCTCATCCGTTATAAAGGCCAGCTCAATGTGATTGCCTTCAAAGTCTTGAAGCGCGTAGCGCGTGGTTTCAGTGTTGCTGGGTAGTGCTTTGGGGACTGGCAATCCATAGACCGCGAGTCGCGAGAACACAGATTGTCGCCGTGATTCTGGCAAGACGAATGTCAGTGAACGGATCCCTCTGGCAGCGGTTAGACCGCTGGCGGCGCGGCCGCTGTCTTGATCTGTCACGATGAATTTCAGCTCAGTTGCACCGCCATGGTAGCGCAACATATAGCGCCCGCCTGGAAGCGGAACATTTGGGATTCTTCGCAGCCCGATGATGTCGCCATAGAACCTTTCAATGCTGGGGCCATCGGATGCAGAAAAAACGAGGTTAAGGTGATCCTGAATAAGCCCTAAAGGCAGGTCGGCTGGCATGGTCATGTGAGTGCCTTTTCATTGTTGATTTTTGAAGGCGCAGTCTACAGCAAGTAAAAGCGCTCGGTAATCCGTGCTGGTACAAGCGGCCGGCTGGTGGTGTTTGATGTTGACCTTAACGGGGTCATTTTCTGCAAAGAAGGCTACTTTTTTCGGTAATTTAGTAGAATTTTGGTCTTGAAAGTCTATAATCTCCGGCTGAAACTCAGTGCGAAGTTTAGGCCCTAAAAACATTGAAAAATGTCATGGGCAGGCCCTGCTTGCTAAGTCGCTCATTGCGTTGGAAAGCGCCCTTGATTAAATTTGACTTACTCGCGTTTAGGGCCTGATCGTTGTTGGAGATGGATCACTCAGCAACGCCTCAAGTTGGGAAAATAAAGATTTTTTAATGAGGTTTAATACCGTTTACACGATTTTAATCTTTTTTAAGGGTGTCTTTATTTAACTGCCGTACTGGTCAATCACAATGCGCGCTATCAAAAACAGGAGAGTCTAAGTTGAGATCGAAAACCAATTCCGTGGGGCTTAAAGTAGCAGCAACGTTTGCGCTGCTAATGACGGTAACCTTCTTCACGACAGTCCAGGCGCAGATCACCACTGCGATACGGGGCACGGTCGTTGATCAGCAAGATAAAGCGGTTGTCGATGCGAGTGTAAAGATTACCCATACCGCCTCGGGTACGGTCTCACTTGCGTCCTCGAATGAAAACGGTGTGTTCTCGGCGCGCGGAATGCGCGTTGGCGGGCCCTATTCTGTTGAGATCAGTGGAAGTGGATTCTCTGCGGTTCGGATTGACGATTTATATCTGGCCCTAGACCGCACCCTGAATCTGCCGGTGACCGTACAGGCTGAAACGACACTCGAGGAGATCGTCGTTACCGGGACCCGTAGATCTGTTGGGTACGAGAATAAAGGATTAGGGACCGATTTCGGTATCGAGGCTTTGGAAGAGGTTGCGTCGATCGATCGGGACATCACCGATGCAGCTGCACAAAATCCCTTTGCGATTGTTAATGTCCAGTCTGGTGGTGCAAAAGAGCTCACCATAGCGGGCGCAAATAATCGGTTTAACTCCCTCACCGTTGACGGTGTTGCACTTAATGATCGTTTCGGTTTGAACGCTAACGGCTATCCGACGCAACGGTCGCCGATTTCTTACGATGCGATCGAGTCACTATCGATCCAGACCGCGCCCTTCGACGTGGAATACAATGGGTTTACTGGCGGAACAATTAACGCGGTTACCAAGTCAGGCACAAACGAATTCTTTGGTTCTGTCGCGTATTACTCAACCGATGACTCGCTGATTGGCGACAAAAACAAGGACCAAGATTTCAACTTCACCTTCGAAGAAGAAACAACGGTCGCAACGCTCGGCGGACCCATCATTCAGGATAAGTTGTTCTTCTTTGTTGCTTATGACAAGTACGAAGAAATTGCGCCGCTGCAGAATGGCCCCCTGGGTTCGGGCGCCTTAAACATTCAGCAAGATATTACGCTTGATGACGTTGCAGAAGTAAGAGGCATTGTGTCCGATGTGTGGGGTTTCGATATTGGTGGCTTTAACAAGGCGCCCGCACAAGATGAGAAGATCCTCGCTAACGTTGACTGGAATATTAACGATGCGCATAGAGCCAAGTTCACCTACATCAGCACCGAAGGGAACACGATTCGCGAGCAAAATGGGAACAACTTCCTGGCATCTGACAACATTCTGGGCGCGTCATCAGCCTGGTACGATCGATCAGAAGAAATAGAGACCTTCACGGGCCATTTGTTCAGCGACTGGACGCCCAATTTTTCGACGCAGCTGAAAATTGCGAGCACCGAGCAGGCGACGGGTCAGAATTCTCTCAACGGCGCTGAATTCCCCTCCTTTGCAGTGTTCCTCCGTGAGGTCGACGGCGATGAGAACTACCTCGTGATCGGACCAGATCGCTTTCGGCATGGCAACTCTTTGAACCAGGAGTTCTTCCAGGTGAAAGCGATTGCAGAGTACGTAACCGGAAACCATCTGATTAAGTTTGGCTTTGAGCTCGAAGAAGTGGATGTGAACAACCTGTTTGCTCAGAACTCAGAAGGCTCCTATGTTTTCGATAGTACCGCTGACCTGCGAAACGCGACGGCATCGGGTCTGCTATACAACAACGCAGTGACGAACAACGAAAACGATCTGCGGGCGATCTGGGGTTACGAGTCCAGCTCGTTTTACATCCAAGACACGTGGGACATCGCAGACGACCTGACGCTTGATTTTGGTATCCGGTACGATCGCTACGGAAGTAACGGCTCAATCCGCGAGAACCAAAATTTTGTTGACAACTACGGCTACTCGAACGCAAATGACATCGACGGTCTAGACGTTGTGCTGCCTAGAGCGTCATTTGAGTGGAACGCGAGCGATGCGTTGACGGTTCGTGGCGGTATCGGTAAATTTTCGGGCGGTTCGCCCGGCGTTTGGATTTCAAACAGCTACTCTAATGACGGCGTGATTTCTGATGGTTCCAATGCCTTTGGCGTAGTCAACGTGCCGACCACGCCGGACGCGGCAACCGGTCAGTATATTCCAGCGGATGTTCTTACTGACTTAGCCACCAAGGCGCCAAATGGTTCTGTCAACGCTTTGGGTGATTCGTTCGAAATTCCGACAACGTTGAAGGCGAGCCTTGGTGCTGCGTATATCACTGAGAGCGACTGGTTGCTCTCGGTTGATGTCTTGTATAACGACTTGGAAAATGCCTCTTTTTGGTTTGACCAACGTTGTGCCGTACAGGCGGAAACGGCGCCCGATGGCCGGCCTATCTATGATTGCAGCGGCGGCAACCCAGAAGCCATCGTGATTGGTTCTACGGATCAGGGCAGCGGGCTGTTATATGCTTTTGCTGTAAGCAAAGATTGGGATACAACCTACGGCGCGATCGATATGTTCGCAAGCGTTACGCTTTCTGATGTAGAGGATATTGGGTACGGAACCTCTTCCACCGCGACCTCAAATTATTCTGATTTTGCGGCCTATGATCGTCAGCGGCCTCGCTCTGGGGTATCTAACTTCGAGACCGAGACAGCGATCAAATTCCGCCTGAATTGGTCAAAAGACTTGTTCAGTGGCTATGAGACTAAAGTGTCTCTCTTCGCAACCGGCCGGACGGGTCAGCCCTATAGCTACACCTTTAATGAAAACAATTCGTGTGTATTTGATGTAGGCGGCGGTCGGTGTGCGCGTGAGAGCCGGAACGATGATGCAGGCCACCTGCTTTACGTGCCATCTGGACCGAGTGATCCTTTGTTCGCAGCCACGTCTTTTGGTGGTGACCCAGTAGAACAGCAGGCGTTTTTCAACTACATCAATGGCTCAGAGTTGGCCCAGTATGCAGGCGGTATCGCTGCTCGAAACGGCGATACATCGAGGTGGTCTACCATTGTCGATTTGCGCATCAAGCAAGAACTGCCTGGGTTCTTGCCAGAGCATCGAGCCATGTTGTTCTTCGATATCGAGAATCTGGGCAACTTGCTCAACTCTGATTGGGGTCGGGTTGAGCGGACTCGCTATGAATATGAGCGTGATGTTGTCTCTGCGAGCATTGTTGACGGTCAGTACGAGTATTCCCGGTTGAATAGCACTCGCAGCATTGAGAACCTTGAAACCCTCAGCAGGTCGGTTTGGCAACTCCAGTTGGGTATCAAATACGACTTCTAGGATTAGGGTTGTACGAGTTGAGATCAAACTCAACGGTTAGACAAAAAAGGGAGCTTAGGCTCCCTTTTTTGTGGGGATTAAAGGGCAGTCGGGCGGTAGCCGAGATGTTTTTTGTTTCGGTAAACCGGGGCGGCCAAAAGTTGTTTGGTAACGCTCGATAAATTGACCCCATGTAAAACCGCGATGACCAGCGAGGGTCGGGGCCTTATTAATTTCCGGTATTTCGATCCTCCGATACCTGATAGCCGCGATAATCCGCCTAATTGTATTATTGAAATTCGTTGACGCAGAAGGCTTGATATAGCGTCTCATCCTATCGTCGTCGTTCTCGCGCTTGCTCGCCACTGAATGCGCGCGGTGGGTCGTTGATCCTCAGATCCTCTGGACATGGACATGGTCATAGTCCTAAAAGATCAGTAAGGTTTCGGTCTTGAACAAGTTAGTGAGGATGCCAAATGACAAGCCAGCCGGTTGTCGAATCTGACCGAATTGAAAGCCTAGATGTTTTAAGAGGCTTTAGTTTGCTTGGCATATTGCTGATGAATATTATCGGCTTTGGCTTTGTTGCGGCGGCCTACACCGTGCCCGGGCTGATGATCGAGGACGGCGCTGATGTATTTGCATGGGGCGTCATCGAGCTGTTAGCAGAAGGCTCTATGCGCGGTCTTTTTTCGATTCTTTTCGGTGCGGGTGTCATTCTGTTTCTTGGGAACAAGCGCGAGGGGCGCGGGTGGTTGCACGTGAAAAGAACCACCTGGCTGCTCCTGTTCGGATTGTTCAATGGTTATGTTCTGTTGTGGACGGGTGACATTTTAGTAACGTACGCCCTGGCCGGATTTTTACTGTATTTCTTTCGAAACTTACAAGGCCGCACCTTGCTCCGACTGGCTATCGGGCTCACGGTGCTGATCACGCTCTACAACGCCGGCAGCCATTTTGGATTAAAACACCTGCGCGCCAATGCCGAGACTGCCGCCGCACTGCAGTCCGTTGGTCAGCCCGTATCAGAAGATATTGCCGCCTTAGCCCAGCAATGGCAGGGCTTCAAAAGTGAGTATGCTCCTTCTAATACAATGATTGATCAGGAACTGTTGGCGAGGAGGGGCTCCTTTGAAAGCGCATTTATGTGGACCGCGCACCACAACACGGTCATCTTAATGAGCTCGCTCTGGAGCTTTCTCCTGCCAGATGCGCTGGTCATGATGATCTTGGGTATGGCGCTGTATAAGCTTGGCGTGCTGCAAGGCCAGTGTACTCGTGAAGTTTACGCAAAAATGGCAGTTGCCGGTTTTGCTGTCGGGTTTGCGATTAATGGTTTCGAAGTTTGGTTCGCGGTTCAAAGCCAGTTTGACCTGATCGATGCGTTTCTCAAACTTGCACCGACCTACCATCTTGGGCGAATGGCGGTAACCCTTGGTTGGATCGGTCTACTGCTGTGGTTTATCAAAGGTGGGTGGCATAGCCTGCGTCTTGCCGCGGTTGGTCGAATGGCGCTGACCAACTACCTTATGCAGTCCTTGCTTTGCATGCTGGTGTTCACCGGCGCAGGCCTTGGATGGGTCGGGCAGTTGCAGCTCTGGCAAGTCTACGGCATTGTTTTACCCATTTGGCTGTTGCAACTGTGGTTATCGCCTTGGTGGTTAAAACGGTATTACTTTGGTCCGATCGAGTGGCTTTGGCGGGCGTTGACCTATGGGGCCATCCCAACGCTGCGGCGATTCAATGAGCCAACCAGGGCGCAGTAGGTAGGTCGGCGCCAAATTGCCGATTGGTGCGTGGGGGTAGATGTGAGTCCACCACACCCCTTTTTATATATATAGGTCTGCTTAGACATTTAATGTGACGTTGGCTTGCGTCACCTAATCAGCCGGGACAGGCGCGGGGACCGCGCTCAACCCGCTTGCAAAACAGGGCTGGGTTACTGCAGTTGGTTCCTGATGAACAGGCAGCTTCGTTACTGGACCAGATAACCAACGATCGTCAACACAACGGTATAAGGCAGTGCCATGTATACCATTCGGCCATAGCCTAAACGAATGATTGGTGCCAGCGCGGAAGTCAGAAGGAATAAGAAGGCAGCTTGGCCGTTGGGTGTTGCCACCGACGGAAGGTTGGTGCCGGTGTTAATGCTGACGGCTAAGGTTTCGAAATGAGCGCGGGTAATATCACCGGCGTCAAAGGCGTTTTTGACCTCATTAATGTAAACCGTTGCAACAAACACATTGTCAGAAATAGCAGACAAGATGCCATTTGCGAGGAAGAAGGCGCCTGGCTGTATATCCATTGGCAGGGTCAGTACCCAAGTGATGACCGGCGTAAACAAGTGCAAGTCATGGATCATGCCAACCACGACGAAAAATATGCATAGCAGGGAAACAAATGGCAAGGACTCTTCGAAAGCATGACCAATACGGTGTTCTTCGTTAATGCCTGTCAGTCCAGTCACGACCACCAAAAGACAGAGCCCTATGAGGCCAACCTCCATCAGATGAAGTCCAAGTCCGATGATGAGCAAGACCCCACAAATGCCTTGTACCCAGAGCCCATAAACTTCTCTTGGGGTCCGCTTTGCATCCTCCTCGGCGACATAGGCGGTAAGAATATCCCGTACCACCGGGTCCAACTTTTTACCGTAACCAAACTTACCCGATAGCTCTAAAAGCACACAGGTCAAAAATCCAGCAATCACCGCCGGTATCGTTACATGCGCCATGACCTCGACAAATTGGATGAAGTTCCAGTCCATTTTCTGAGCGATTAATAGGTTTTGCGGCTCTCCAACCATGGTTGTGACGCCCCCAAGGGCGGTGCCCACGGCACCATGCATCACCAAGCTGCGAATGAAACTCCGAAAGTCCTCGAGCGTTTCCTCCCCCATTTCTTGAGAATCAGGAATATTGTCCTGATTGTAATCGGTGCCCTGGGTAGAGTGGATCTTCTCGTAAACGCCATATAGGGCCACAAAGACTGCGATGAGTACGGCTGTGACCGTGAGCGCATCTAAGAATGCCGATAAAAAAGCGGCCATGACCGAAAATAAGAGAGAGAGTGCCACTTTGTTTTGCACACCAACGATGATTCTGGCAAAGACAAAACTCAACAGTGGTTTCATAAAATAAATAAAACTCACCATAAAAATCAGCAGCGCTATAACGGAGAGGTTCTGTTTAATTTCGTACCAAACTGTTTCTGGCGTGGTCAGGCCAAGGGCCAGGATTGCAATCGCGATGAGTCCCCCGCTTTGTAGGGGGTAACATTTAAGCGCCATGGCGAGGGTCAAAATAAACATCGCGATGAACATCCAACCGAGCACCGTGGTGCCTACGATCAATTTGAGCGGCAAACAAACCACCAAAAACAAAAGAATAATGTTTTTAAACCAGAGTGGGCTGTTGCCCAGAAATTCTTTGTAAGCCAACGCAAGCATGATCTACCTCGGTATTGATTCCGGAGTCTTAATCTACTAACTCCTGTGCAATGGTTAAACTGGGCGCTTGGAAAAAGTCTAAAAGCGCAATTTAGTTGTGTTGTGATTCTAAGCGAGATCCCCTGACTTTAGGGAAATTTTTTGTCGAAATCGTCGTATGAAGGAGAGCGAAAAAAGTAAGTATAGATACTAAGTATTCAAGAAGGTCTGAGGGCATTCTAAAATTACCAAGCAAAGCGTCTACAAATCTAGGGGCATCTCAGAGTAAACAAGTCCTGTGACGTAGCGTACTTGTCTTTGTTATCTTCCAAACGCTGAATCAGATACTCAATGAACACACTTTTATCTGGGACTTCATTCAAAGTGCCGGTATCTAGATAAGCTCGTGGATGAACTTGCGAAGGGGCGAAAAATATGGCTTGCTGGCGCATTGCAGTGAGTGACCGCTAGAAGAGGAGTATCCCATGATCAAACTGTACGGCTTACGAATGAGCAGCTACTACAGTCTCACCAAGGCGTTGTTAATAGAAAAAGGCTTGGCATTTGAAGAGGTCAAGGCACCGCCTTCACAGTCGATGCCCTTTTCGATCAATGCCACCTTGACCATATTGTAGTAGTTACTGATTGGCGCGCCATAGAGTTTGATCATCGTCATTCCTTGTTCGGTGATTTTGAGTTGTGCTAATGGGTCGCTATTCTATTAATCGCTTGCGACAAGTAAACCGAAAGTTAGAGGAACAGAACCTATGAGAATCGGATATATCAACGTATTTGTATCCAATCTTCAAACTGCCATCGATTTTTACACGGATATATTGGGTTTCAAGTTAAAGATGGCAGAGCATCAGTTTGGCTATGCTGCTTTTGAAGGCCATAACGTCAGCTTTGCTCTGGCGGAAACGGACGATGCCAGCCTCTTTGGCCGGCACACTGGCATTGGCTTTATCGTCGATGATATCGACAGCGTTTACCAGACCCTGCTCGCCAAAGGGGTCTCTTTTGAAATGCCGCCAACAGAGCAGCCCTGGGGAGGAATTCTTGCCTTGATGAAAGACCCGGATGGCAATATCTTTTACTTAGATCCTCTGTTGACCCCCACCCATAAAAATTAGGCCCGGTTTTCCAAGACTGTCAATCATCTCAGCCCCTAGCCTGCAGCGGGCATTGCGTGAGCGCCTTCACAGATTGCAAGTTAACCGGAAACTGCTGCGACGGCACAAACAAACTCGGCCACAAGGAGGCTGGCGTTCTGCTTTGCTCATACAACCGCCACACCTCGTGATAGATTGGGTCATTGTAAAAATGAAAGGATCATCTGATGACAGAGAAAATATTAGCGGGAGACTATCGTTCACCTCGGCAAATGCTCGCAGATCAGGAATACGGAGGCCATACCTCTATTCATGACGATGAAACCGCCGAACGGCTGGGTTTCCAGGCCGGCCCTATCGAAGGCCCAACGCACTTCAGTCAATTCGTGCCCTTACTTGCAGAGCTCTGGGGCACCGCTTGGTTTGAAAGCGGCTGGGATGGCGAGGGTTGCGGGGGTTGACCTGCTGAGTGAAAGCTCGAGATTAGGCGAACTCCTCAACCGCATGGCAGTGCATCCCAGCATTGAGCGCGTCACCCAGGAAGCCGCCAAGAAATAGATGCCATCCTCCGATGATTGGCTTTGCTGTGTTCCACACAGAAATGTGACGCTCGCCATGAGGTCACATAGAAATGCGACTCTCGTAGCGCTCTAAGCAGCTGGACAGACAGGAGTAAGACGGCGCGATAGAAGTGATACATTACTGATACAAAAAAATCTGTTTGT
>ERZ651776.3963-NODE-3963-length-14109-cov-2.858039_pt1 | contig 14109 bp, 13 predicted proteins | sample MGYA00514761_ERZ651776 | MGnify/ENA metagenome assembly ERZ651776 | reverse complement strand
ATTAACTTAATACCTTTTGCTACCAAACGTTTGTGTCAAAATTAAAAAAAATGATTACTTCATCGATTGATGTTAAAAACAAAATTAAAGACGCATAAATGACCTAAAACCAATCCCAAAATACTATTAACCATTCCATATTGAACATATAAATAAGATACTAGGCAATTGAGCATTACTATAAATCAACCTATATGCTGCCATAATGCATAATATCTTTTCCTAATTTATGGTATAAAATGAATTAGGGTTCACTTCAAAGCAACCACTCTCCTCGAAGCTTGTTGATATTGAATACGATCTTGCATGCGATACCAGGAAACAACAGCAGGTAAGAACCAAGGTCTTCCATAGTAGAGAGGCCGCGTTGGAAAAGGCAGGTCATCAAATGCTGTTTTACCTTCTTGTATACCTAAGACTTTTTGTCCAAGTCGCATTCCTAGGTAGCTCGCCATTGAAACACCAGAACCACAATATCCCATTGAGTAATATATCCCGTTGTATTGACCAGTATGAGCCATTTCATCGAATGTATAAGCAACTGTCCCAGTCCAGGAATGTGAAATTTTAGTTCCCTTTAATTGAGGAAAAATTCGGAACATATCTTTTAATAATTTTGGACCGCTTATCAATGGGTTAGTTTCCGTTGCTGAGACACGCCCACCAAATAAAATACGTTTGCGATCTGGTGATGTTCGATAATAATATATCACTTTGCATGTATCACTAACAATTCTATTCGTTGGAAATAGTTCTTTTACCATAACCGGATCTAATTCTTCAGTAGCAATAATGTAACTTCCTATGGGGATTACTCTTTTTTGTAACCAAGGTAATAAATTAGTCGTATAACCATTGGTTGCAATTACTACATCGCGAGCTTTCACTTTACCTTTTTGTGTTTTAATTACAAAACCATCTGATTTTTTTTCAATATCCAATACAGAACATTGACCAATTACATCAACTCCAGCTTCGATAACTTTTTGCAAAAGTCCTCTATGATATTTGCCTGGATCAACCGAAGCATGTTGCGGGAATATAACACCACCATGATAAACATCTGAACCGAGCTCTGTTAGTTGTTCATTTTTTGATACAGTGTAAGCCTCGATCCCCTCTGATCGATTAATTTTTTCTGCGTCTCTTGCAATTAATTCATAATGTTTCTGAGTGTGTGCTGCGTGGTATCGGCCAACTCTTGAAAAACTGCAATCGATCTTTTCAGATTTAATAAGGTCTTCAATCCATTTAAGGGCATGCTCACCTTCTTGTCTTATAGCAAGACCTTTTTTAGCACCAAACTTTGCTGAAAGTTTTTCTAATGATGGCTTCACACTGGTACTTATTTGGCCTCCATTTTTTGTACTACAGCCTTGCCCAGGCACTCCAGATTCAAAAACTACAGTAGAGCGACCTCCTCTTATTGTTTGGAGTGCTGCATTCAGTCCAGTATACCCAGAACCGACTATTGCGACATCTACCTGAGGTGGAGGCAGACTATTAACATCATTAAATTCAGGCAATCCATCTAACCAGTAAGATGATTTTTTACGATTATGGCACCAGACTGTTTTATCAAAGTGTTCTTTTTTATTCATAGTGTTATAAACCACCGCATCTCAAAGGCATCATTGATTATTATTTATAGAAATTAATTGAAATACTAGAAAAAGTAATTCATTTAAGCAAACAAAAATAAATGTTGTAACACAATGATAATGTTAAGATTTATAGAATATTTGCAGAGCATTCTGATGATCTAACAACTAAAATAGGCCTTTGAGAATTTATTCCTTGATAGCTTACCGCTGATAAAACTTCCGCTAATGAATATTATCATTCTCAGGTTAAGAATATAAATGGAAGCAACATAAGAGATCTTGGCACTGGTTATTTCTTGGTCTTAACCACTTTATTTATGGGCCATTGGATAATCCATGAACACATAAAAAAATTATACATTTTGTAATCTTAAATATAAAAAATTGCACGTAATTACTAAAAACCTAAAGCATGATTGACATTTTTTTTACTACAATTACGGTTAATTTATTAGAATTAAGTTTGACACCCTATCTCGAAGATTTCACGGGAAGGAGAGTAATTGCATCATTATGATTATGTTGTAGTAGGAGCTGGATCTGCTGGATCCGCACTAGCAAACAGGCTATCTGAAAGTGGTAAATTTACGGTTTGTTTGCTTGAAGCAGGTGGTTCAGATAAAAAGTTTTGGGTTCAAATGCCATTGGGTTATGGAAAAGTGTTTCATGATCCTTCAGTTAATTGGCGATATATGACTGAACCAGAACCCAACCTTGATAATCAATCTGTCTATTGGCCTCGAGGTAAGGTCTTAGGAGGATCAAGTTCAATAAATGCAATGGTATGGGTTCGTGGGCATAAACGTGACTATGATGAATGGGATTCTGTAGCTCCAGGTTGGGGTTGGAATACTGTTCAAAAGATATTTAATAGGATTGAAAATTGGGATGGAACATCAAATATCTCACGAGGCACAAATGGCCCACAACCAGTTCATGATGTATCATCAGATGTACACCCATTAACCATTTCTTATTTAAAGGCTGCTTCTCAGGTAGGTATAAAGACTAATGCTGACTATAATGGGCCAAATATGGAGGGTGCAACTTGTTATCAGATATCTACAAAAGGTGGTATCCGCGCTTCAGCAGCTAGAAGTTATCTTTGGCCATTAGGAAAGCGTCGTAATTTAAATATTCAACAAAAGGCACATGTTACACGTGTTATTTTTAGAGGTAAGCGAGCAATAGGTGTCGAATATATCCAAAAAGGTCAAACTAAAACAGTTCATGCAAGAGCTGAGGTAATACTTTCGGGCGGAGCAATAAATTCACCACAACTTCTCCAATTATCAGGTATCGGCCCAGGTAAACTTTTGCAAAGTCACAATATTGATATTGTTCATGTATCTCATCACGTTGGTAAAAATTTACAAGATCACCTAGGGAGTGACATTTATTACCGCGCACGTGTACCAACGCTTAATCAAGAGCTAAACCCTATGTTTGGAAAACTGCGAGCCGGGTTAAAATATATTTTAACACGTAAAGGTCCATTATCATTAAGCTTAAATCAAGGTGGCGGCTTTATTCAACTTGATCCCAATGCAACCGGTCCTGATCTACAGCTTTACTTTTCTCCAGTAAGTTACACTCGCGCACCGGCTGGAGTGAGGCCGTTGATGAATCCTGACCCCTTTCCTGGGTTCTTAATGGGTTTTAACCCATGTAAACCAACGAGTTTTGGCAATATACAAATAAGTTCAACCGATCCAATGCTTCCACCAAAAATATACTCCAATTATCTTGATACAGAATATGACAAAACAATGATGATTGAAGGCATTCGTTTAATTCGCCGTATATCAAATGCTCCTGCACTTAAATCAATCATCAAGGATGAACTAGCGCCTGGAAGCGACATCAAGAGTGAAACCGATATAGCTAAATATATCCGTCAAAAAGCGTGGTCAGTATTTCACCCTTGTTCCACCTGTAGAATGGGAAATAATCCAAATATTTCTGTCGTAGATCCAAAACTTCGTGTCTATGGCGTAGATAATCTTCGAGTAGTAGATGCATCTATTTTTCCTACTATTCCTACTGGAAATATTAATGCACCCTCAATTATGGTTGGAGAATATGCTTCAGACATTATTCTCCAAGATGCAAGAAACCGAAAGGGCCTGTAATGCAATTAAAAACAATTGAAACTTTCACCAATCAAGATGTTGGCTTTGTTCGCGTTACAGCAGAAGATGGCAGTCAAGGATGGGGACAAGTTTCCACATATCACTCTGACATTACATGTCAGGTATTACACCGTCAGGTTGCTCCTTGGACATTAGGGCAAGATACGAACGATTTAGATAATCTTTTAGACGTTGTTGCTGAGAGAGAGCATAAGTTTCCTGGCTCTTATCTACGCCGAGCTATGGGTGGTCTTGATACAGCAATCTGGGATATGCGAGGTAGAAAATTAGGAAAACCAGTAGTTGAACTTTTAGGTGGAACACCAGGCCCAGTCCGTGCCTATGCTTCATCAATGAAACGAGATATAACTCCCAAGGCTGAAGCAGATCGCCTGAAGATACTGCGCGACACAAAAGGCTTTGACGCATTTAAGGTTCGCGCCGGTGCTGAAGTTGGCCGAAATCAAGATGAATGGCCAGGCAGGACTGAAGAAATAATTCCTACAATAAGAAAAGAATTGGGTGCTGATGTAGATCTTCTAGTTGATGCAAATAGTTGTTATTCACCTGATCGTGCGATTGAAGTTGGCCATATTCTCCAAGATAATGGATATTGTCATTATGAAGAACCATGCCCTTATTGGGAGCTTGAACAAACTAAATTAGTCACAGACGCACTACAAATTAATGTTACAGGTGGAGAACAGGATTGTGATTTACCTACTTGGAGACGAATGATTGAAATGAGGGCTGTAGATATTATACAGCCTGATATTTTGTATTTAGGGGGTATCAACCGAACATTGCGAGTTGTAGAAATGGCAATCTCAGCAGGGCTTCCTGTAACTCCACATTGTGCAAACTTGTCTATGGTCACACTTTTTACAATGCATCTTTTGAAAGCTATCCCTAATGCTGGTAAATATCTAGAGTTTTCCATAGAGGGTTCAGACTATTACCCTTGGCAAGATGGCCTCTTTATTGAATCTCCATATAATATTGAAAATGGTCATGCATATGTTGTCGATTTACCTGGATGGGGCGTTGAAATAAATCCCTCATGGTTAGATCGCTCGAATTACCAAATTAGTGAATTTAATTTATGAATTAGGATTAAATTTTAAGGTGCTCCAGCATTAGACAGTTTTTTTTAGTCTTTTGTTCCTTTGGCGAACATATATTATTACCGCGACGCCACTAAGTGAAGAAAACCACATTAGCATTAATAATGGCATCTCATTACTTCCAGGAATTAAAAATGCACCAGCTAGTGTTGACAGAGCAGCCCCAATTGCAATCATCATTGCCCCTCCAAGGCCTGATGCGGTACCTGCTAAGTGAGGTCGAACTGAAAGCATACCTGCTGTCGCATTCGGTATAGTAAGTCCATTTCCTAAGCCAACAAAAATCATAAAGCCAAAAAATGTTTCAACTGTACCATAGCCAACATAACTGCAAACCATCGACAACGATAGGCCAGAGAATATTATCCAAAGCCCCCAAAGGATCATAGCATCAATGCCAAATAATATGGTAAAACGTCCCGAAAGAAAATTTCCAAAAAAATAACCAATTGCGGGCGCTCCAAAATAAAGCCCTAGCATTTCAGGACTTAAATTATAAACAATTGATCCCACAAATGGGCCCCCACCCAAATATGCAAAAAATGCACCCGCACCAAAGGCTGATGCTAAGCAGTATCCCCAAAAACGGCGTGACAACAGAAGTTCCGGGTATTCAGAAAACTGTTGCCTAAATCCTTGAGTGTTTTCAGGAACGGTTTCTCCAAGATCAAAATAAGCAATTAATAATATGAAAATTCCCAGTCCACCAATGAACCAGAAATTAGCTTCCCAACCGAACCAACCATCCAAGAGACCACCCAATGCAGGTCCAAACATAGGACAAATAGCCGTTCCCATTGAGATATATGCTATTTTAGAACCAGATGCTTGTGTTTCAGTAGTATCTCGTACAATTGCCCGCGCAACCACAAAAGTACATGCTGCAATAGCCTGTAATGCGCGAAGAACCATAAATACAAATGTATTGGGAGCGTACACACACGAGATACTTACTACACTGAATATTATAAGAGCCCATAATGAAACTGTTCTACGCCCTATTCTATCAGAGAGTGGTCCCACCAAAATTTGAAATATAGCACTGGTTCCTAAATAAACTCCAACTGATAATCCCATAAGTGCTGTTGAAGACCCAAAATGTTCAGCCATATTAGGAAGGCTAGGTAAAAAGCTATTCATTGCTAAGGCTGAAATACTAGCCAAAAGTACCAACATTAACATGCTTGGTTGAGTTTCTCGATTAAGGAATACTGGTTTTGGAAATTTTGCCATAAATTCGAGCTATGTCATTTATAAAGACTTGTCCATTATTTCAGCTCAGATAAATTAAAAATAATGTTTAGAACAAAACATTTATTTTTTATATTGTTTAAAGTTTCTTCTATTACGATTTAATATATGTTCTCCCGCTGTAATCTTCTCAAATTTATTTGGACTCTGAGAGAAGTCACTAGGATTTATTATAGTTTGACTGGAAGGATCACAAAATATTGGAATGGAATATCGTGCGTTTTTATTACGATTTATCACGCGATGTTTCGTAGATATTAAATCTCCATTTGTCCAACGCTCTAACAAATCACCAATGTTGCAAACAAAACTATTTTCTATGGGTGGAGCCTCAATCCAAATATTGTCTTTATTCAAAACTTGAAGACCCCCCTGCATATCTTGGAGTAAGATAGTTAAAACTCCAAAATCTGTATGAGGTGAAGCACCAAATCTTTGCTCATCCAAATCTTTATCTTCCATTGGAGGATAATAAACTAATTGCCCTCTGCCCAATGGCTTTTTGTAGGCAATATTAAAAAAATCCTTAGAATTTCCTAAACCATAAGCCAATGCACTCAGAATAGACCTGCCCAGAACAATGACAGAATGATAATAAGGTAGGATATTAGCCCTTAAGAATGGAGCAGCTTGATCTGGCCATTGATTTGGGAATACCATTGGTACGCCTGAGACAACATCAGGATCATCAGCACCAACGTCCCAACCCCAAAAAAATACTTCTTTTGCATCATGTGTTTTAGAGCCTTCTAATTGTGCCATACCTTGGCCCATCCATCCACGTTGATTGATATCAACCTCAACAGATGATTTTATATCTGAAGGAAGTTCAAAAAATCTTTTAGAAGCATTAAAAGCACTGGAAATTAATTCAGGTGAAATATTATGCCCTTTTATATAAAAAAAGCCTATTGATCTTGCCACTTGAACTAACTCAGTTGCAACTTTTTCAAAGCCAGATTCAGTATGGATGTCCGAAATATCAATTATTGGAATCTTTTCAAAACTTGTAGATTGAGCCGATGCAAAATCACTATTACTCATTTCAAATTTCCTTATAAAAAATACTCATGCACAGAATTTGGAAGTTTATTTTCAATGGCAGTTAAAATATCATATACTGGCACATTAGATATTCTTCGAATTTCTGATTTGTATGGTGGCAAATTTGTACATTCCAATAGAATGCTTTTAACTAATTTATTATTATTTTTCTCAACAACAGTGCAGACATCTGTTGCAACTTTTACAGTATCCAAATGCTTTATATTATTTTCAATTACATTCCTAAGATGTGCATTAAAATTTAGTCCGTAAATAGATCCTGCAAAATCTTCACATCCCTCTGGTAAATGTGCAGCACCAAGCTTTGAGGCATCAAAGGTAATTATCTGCAACTCTGATGGTGAATAAATATTTTTCAAATACTCTAATTGTCCAAGCGATGAAGCTATAAACGGTACATTGCATGCCATGTCTAATTCATTTTGAAATGGCGAAAGAAAACCACATGAAGTTGTAACTAAATCTCCTGTTGCTTTGTCTATAGCATCATAAAAAGGATCCAAATCAATTTGAAAAGGATTGGCATTAACAACCTGTTCTACAGTAGCATTTGGTACACGTATAATTTCTAGTTCACACTTGTATGTATCTACTGAGCCAACATCTCCTGGAATTCGTGGAAAGTGAGTGTCAAGTTGTAGGAGAGTAATACGGTTCAAATGACTACTTTATCGTTAATTTCGAGATCGAATATTTTCAGGTAACCAAGTTGCAAGCTCTGGGAATATTACCAATATGACTACCATCAACAACATTAAGCCAACCATTGGAATAGCAGTTTTTGCTATATAGCCAATCTCATGTTTCGTCATGCCTTGAAGAACAAACAGGTTAAATCCAATAGGCGGTGTAACTTGTGCTGTTTCAATCACCACAACAAGGAATATACCAAACCAAATCACATCAATGCCAGCTGCGCGGATCATTGGCTCTACGATAGCCATGGTGAGAACAACAGATGATAACCCATCCATAAACATGCCCAAAATCAAGTAAAATACTGTCAACACGGCAATCAATGCAATAGGTGATAGATTATAGCCTTCAATGAGTTCCGCCATTGCACGTGGCAATCCAGTGAACCCCATTGAGAGAGACAAAAATGCTGCCCCCATCAAGATCAATGCAATCATGGCAGATGTCCGAGTGGCACCCATCAAACTCGTTGAGAATGTTTTCCAGTTTAATGACCCTTGGAAAGCGGATAGCGTAAGTGCACCAACGACTCCAACTGCAGCAGCCTCTGTTGCAGTTGCGTAGCCTGTATACATTGAACCAATAACTACAAAAACCAATCCCATTACAGGCAACAAAAACATACTTTCTTTCATCATCTGCCCGAAGGACATTGTAGGTTCTGGGGTTGGGCGTGGACCTTTTGTTGTAAAATGCCAGAAGACGATATAGGCCATAAACAAGCCTGACAAAACCAGACCAGGGAATATACCCGCCATAAAGAGTTTAGTAATACTTTCGTTGATGGATACACCATAAACAATCAAGGTAAGAGATGGTGGTATCATTAAGCCCAAAGTAGCCGCACCTGCTAATGTACCAATTATCATATGTTCAGGGTATCCCCGTGAGCGTAGCTCTGGGATCGACATTTTACCAACCATATTCAAAGTGGCTGCAGAGGATCCTGAAACAGCCGCAAAAATGGTACATCCAGCAATGTTTGTATGTAATAATCCACCTGGTAAGAAGCGTAACCACGGTGCAAGACCACGGAAAAGGTCTTGTGATAATCGGGTTCTAAATAATATCTCACCCATCCAAATAAACAAAGGAAGTGCAGTTAACGTCCAACTACTTGCACCTGTCCAAATGGTTGTAATCATAGCATCACCAGCAGGACGAGATGTGAATAACTCCATACCGACCCAAGCCACGCCCATAAGAGCCAAACCTACCCAGACAGAACTGCCAAGCAGTAAGAATAATACAAAAAGAAAAATGAATATTGCATAGAGTTCGGTCATTCGACTGTCTCACTTTTAATGCTAGTGACTTTATTTATTAAAAGCCGGTAAAGATTATCCCACACAGCAATCGCCAAAAGTATTGTTCCAATAGACATTGCAATTTGAGGTAACCAAACAGGTGTATAAACCATTTCTGAACTAGATTTTGCCCATAATTCAGACCAATTCCAAGGCCATGTTCCAAACATAGCAACCAATGTCAGAACCCACTCAGGGACTTGATCTAGCCCTTGAGTTCTATCATTTAGCATCTCAGAGAAGAAATTTGTTTTAACTGCGTAGCGTGCAAAATATGTAGCTGTTATTGCTGAGAGCAGCATTGCGAATGCATCTAACCAATAGCGTAAAAAGTCATTCATATTTAGAAAAATAGAAACACGGATATGTGCCCCATGATTCAACGTATAAGCCAACGCAAAAAATGATGTGCACGCCATTGCATACCCTGCAAATTCTGTGCCCCCAGGAAATACAGTTCCCGTCCACCTGGAAATCATTTGCCCAACAATTAAACAAAGTATTATTGCCAGAAAACTTGCTGCTATTACGCCAGAGATTTTATATATTGGATCTAATATACGCCATACAGGTGTAATAATCCGCCGTGCAATATCTCTGTTATAGAGACAAAATAGAGCAAACAAACTTGGTGCAATAAATAACCAAAACCAAAGAGGAAGACCCAAAATGGGTTGCCAATCACGCATATTTTAGTGTCCTGAATAAATAGGCCCTATCATATGACAGGGCCTTAACTTAGCTTTTTAGTTAGCCATTGCTTTATAGTTATCAATAATTGCTTGACCATCAGCTCCTGCTGCAGCCAACCAATCAACTGTCATTTTAGCACCAATTGCTTCTAGCTCAGCTAGGAAGTCAGAGCTGGCGTCTTCAACAGACATGCCATTTGCAGATAACTGCTCAAAGTACCAGTTTGCCAATTCAGCAGATTTAGCAGAACATGCAGCACCTGTTTCATCAGCAGCTTTTTGTACAGAAGCTTTAGTATCGGCCCCTAAGCCTTCCCATACACCTTTATTTATAATGACGTAATTACGTGGTAACCATGCATTTACTTTGTAGTAATGAGTTAAAGATTCCCAAACTTTACGATCGTATCCAGTTGATCCTGATGAAATGAAGCTTTCTGCAACGCCTGTGGCTAATGCTTGTGATAATTCTGCCGCTTCAACTTGTACTGGAACCATACCTAACTCTTCTGCAAATGTAGCAGTCGCAGAGTTATATGAGCGGAATTTAATACCTTGTGTATCAGCAGAGGAGTTTACAGCCTTTTTGAAGTAAAAGCCCTGTCCTGGCCAAGGGCAAGTATATAGCGCCACTAGATTTAAATCAGATAATTGAGAATTAACTTTATCTTTAGCCGCTGCCCATAGCATATCGTTAGCTTCATAAGTTGTTGCTAAGAAAGGAAGATTATCCCATCCCAAAAGTGGCGCTTCGTTAGCATGTGCAGACATGAAGCGTTCCCCAATTGGAGCCTGGCCCGTTTGGACTGCTCGCTTGATCTCGCCACCTTTGAATAATGATCCACCTGGGTGCACGGTTATGTTTATGTCGCCACCTGTATAATCACGCACTTTATCAGCGAAAACTACGCCCATTTCTGAATGAAAGTTACTTGCTGAATATGCCATAGGCATATCCCAATCCTCAGCTATTGCAGTTCCTGCAGCCAAAACACCTGCAACTGTTGCAGTCATTATTTTTGTATATTTTTTCATTAATTTATTCCTCCCTTTTGTAATATCCCAAGTCATTATTGCGTATACCGATTTGGATCAAACTCTCTCAAATCGATATTTGGATTTAGTTGATCAACAAGACTTGCAAGTATACGGCCAGTTTTTGCGCCTCCTGTCAAGCCAACATGCTGATGCCCAAAGCCAGTTAGAACGTTATTATATTTATTCACTCGACCAATTAGAGGTAAACTATTGGCCGTGGTTGGGCGGTGACCTAGCCATTCATCTACTCGTTCATATTTTATTTCTGGGAATAACTTAGCAGCATTAGATTTTAATAGATCAATTGGGGCTTTGCTGGCCACTGCATTCAAACCGCCAAACTCAACGACCCCAGCCAACCGAATGCGCCCATCCATGGGTGTTACAACAAATTTACCAGATGCTACCATAATGGGTGCTTTTGGCATGATAGATGGATTGACTAACTCAATGTGATATCCACGTTCACTTTCGAATGGAATAGATAAACCAAGTTTCTTTGCAATATCACCAGACCAAGGCCCTAAAGTAAAAATAACATGATCTGCAAAAACATCTTCACCATCCGTTTTTAAACCAATTAGACTTTTTCCTTTTTCAATTAAGTCTGTGACATTCGACTTAATAAAAATTCCACCATTGTCTTCAAAATGCTGTGCTAATTTCTTTATATAAGCGCCTGGATCACTTATTTTGCCATGATTTTTATTAGCAACTATTACTTCAAATTTATTTTTGTAAATATTATCAAGTGATTCAAATTCATTCTTATTAAGAACTTCAAAAGAAATTCCGTTTTGTTTGCGTATATCCCAAGCAAAGGCGTCTGCATCAAAAGCAGCTTTAGTTTCGTAGCCAAAATAATAATCATCATTTGAAATATACTTTTCTGCGCCTGTGCCTTTTGCTAATGCACGATGCTGTTCAACTGAGTCATAAAGTAATTTTGACATTACCTTGGCATAAAGCTTTACATGTTTTGAATTTGCATAGGACAAATACTTTGTTAAAAAAGGGAAAGCTTTTGGTAAATATTTCCATCGTACAAAAAGTGGAGCATTTGGTGCTAAAAGCATTTTTGGAATTTTAGCTAATAAACCAGGAGTTGTAATTGGAATAATAGATCCTGCTGCTAAAACACCCGCATTACCATATGACGTACCAGAAGCAGGCCCTTCGCGGTCAATTAAAACTACTTCATGCCCTGCTCGTTGCAACCATATAGCACTTGAGACTCCATTTATACCTGCACCTGCAACAATAACCTTAGCCATTAATTCTCTTTCAAATTAGTAGCTTATATTTTTGCTTAAAGTTGCCAATAATACAACATTCGATTATAAATTTCTTTGTTTATAATAAGTGTCTTTATGTACAATCAAGCCATCTTTGAATGTTAAGATATCGACACTTAAATATCCTTCACTGCTACCGTCTTTGTGTTTTGCAGTTCGGCGGTATTCACAATAAGCCTTGTTACCCACAATACCACAAGCCAAAGTTTCCCAATGTACATTTTCAACTTTTTCAAATAAACCTGAAAAAACATTACGTATCACATCTGCTCCTTCAAATCTAACACCGTGTTCATCTGCACCAACAGCATGATCAAATATTGCATTAGGAGCAAAATATTGCATTACCGCATCAATATCATTTGCATTAAATGCATTTCCAACTGCATCAACCAATTTCCGTGTTAGCTCTGTCATTTATCTATCCTTTCTAGACCAATCATGGCACATACCTTTTTGAAAAATGTACTTTCTTGATCAGCAAGCACATTTAATTCGTCAAAATGATCAACATCTGGAACAACATACATTTCTATCATTCTTTGCTGAGTTCTAAAACTGTTAACATACATTTCTGATTGGCGGTGAAACTCATCTGTTTCAGCACCACCCACAACAACTAACTGAGGTGCATTAGTCAGTGGAGGATGATTTGTCATCGGACTTTCAAGGTTAGCTTCTTTAGCATCCATTTGTAGGTTTGCGTTAAGAGCCAAAGTTAAACGAACTGGCTCCAAATAACTAAGTGGTGAGACAGGAATGCCAGCTTTGATAATATCTAATGGAAATGCTGAGTCCCGAGCCGGCCAATCAGTTGCCATCATCATTTGTGTCAAATGACCTCCTGCAGAATGGCCCATAACAGATATCTTATCACGATTTATACCAAGTATTTTTCCATTATTCCAAATAAAGCTCACTGCTTCTCGAAGCTCTTCCGATATCCGGGTCATACTTACATTTGGGCAAAGATCATATCCTACTATGATTACATTTGCTCCAATTTCGACAAATGGCGATGCCAAAAAGCTGTAAATCGACTTATCGCCACGCTGCCAATAACCACCATGGATCCAAATTAAAGTCGGTGCTTTCTTGTCACCACATAGAAATACGTCCAGTTTTTGGTTATCGCCATCTGCATAACGCACATCTAAAGTGCAATTCAAATTTTCTCGAGCTTTCTTGCTATCTTTTATCCAGTTTGGGATAACAGTTTCTTCATAATCAGGTCGCCCAGCACGTAAATTGTATTGAGCATCAAACCAACTGGACGTATTCCCTTCATGAGCTTTTAGATAATTTGTCATATTTTGCCCTCAGAAGCCGAAGCTTTTTCAAGTGCGGCCCATTGTTCAGGATTTTCTCCAAAATGCCTCATTACATGTTTTCGGTAAGCAGGTCTTTCTGACAATCTTTGATACCAAGCCTCAACATTAGGAAGTTTTGGTCGTTTAACATTTATATTGAAATACCGATAAGCAACACATCCCAGCGGGATATCACCCATTGTGAACTCATTGCCACAAACATAAGTCTGATTTGACAAATGTTTATCAAGAATAATTAACGCTTCATGTGCTTCATCTCTTAATTTTGAAATCTTTGCTTCATCTCGCTCTGCTGGTTTGGTTCGCACAGTTGCGAAGAACAAATATATAACAGGACCAAATGCCTTACTTGCCGACCATTCCATCCATTGATCTGCAATTGCTTTTGCTTGAAGATCAGATGGTAATAGTGACCCTTTTCCATACGCCTCAGATAAATAACGGATAATGGATAGGCTTTCCCATAATGCAAATTCACCATCTTGAATGGCTGGTATCATACGATTGGGATTAATTTTTGCATACTGATCAGTATCAAGCTTGCCAAAGCTACCACCCGCCAGCATTAAATCAT
>ERZ651776.3954-NODE-3954-length-14131-cov-5.068308_pt1 | contig 14131 bp, 9 predicted proteins | sample MGYA00514761_ERZ651776 | MGnify/ENA metagenome assembly ERZ651776 | reverse complement strand
TCCGGACATCTCCTTCCCATTAGGGTTATCAGCTTCAATCAAGCGCCTTTTCTCCCTCTCAAATTCAAGATTTTTTTGATACGCTGCTTCTCGCTCCTCAGCCTCGGCTTCTTTTGATAAGGTGTTTGCTGACGAAAAAGTGTCCAAATGATTGAAAAAATCCCCAATAACTAGCTCGCTACAGGCTCTCTCACTTCCCAGATTTTCATGGTCTACCCCATTTGCTTCCCCCCCCTCCTGAGCTCTGGTAGCGTCCATTTCCTCTTTACTTTTGATCGCATTGGAGAAGAAGGCGGCGAATGAATAAGACTCGCCAACCCCAAGGCCACCCCTCCCCCCTCCCCTTCTTACCCTGCGTTCTTCCTTCTTTTTATCATAAGCCGCCTTTCGCAAAGCCATTTTTTTCTCTGTTGCAAGTCGCTCTCTCTCACCACTCCTCCAGCAGCTGCCGCAGTATACTTGGGTGACGTTGATACCCACTCTCTCCGGCGCCTTACTCTTGCTGAAGCCGGCTTGTAAATGTTGAGGAACACTTCCCATTTTGACTTTGCTATTGGTCACCTTGACTTTCTTCTTCTTTTCGTCTTGGAAACGACGCTGCACGTGCTTCATCGTGTGACTATCGCGTTCCCGAAAGCGCTTACCCCCGCCCCAGCGTTCTACTTGCGTCCTGACAATTTTCTGGATTATTACCACTGCTTCAGTTGGTCTTTTCTTTTTGAATCTTGACCCATACCATTGTTGGCTGATTCGAAACCCGCCGGCATCGGTAAAGAAAGTCAGCTTCATGAACTTTATGATTACACCGGCCGCCTCAGGTTCATTGAGTTCTTCCCTTCCTCCCGTAGCCATGGCCCAATTTTGCCGTCTCTTGCTGCGTGGTGTGAGGACATCATCATTCCCCAAAACTTGTGGTTTTTGGTCAAAGACAACACCTGGCAAATATTTGTGCTTATACAAATACCTTTCATTGGCCACGTCCCAGATTTTATCGAACTTTTTCTTCACTTTAGCGCCGACCTTGTTTTTGGCGGCTACCTCTCGGCGACGAGCACGTAATTGGGTATTGACTTTGACCATCTGGATTGCGACATCTTTTTTCCAGCGAAGCCAGCGTTGAATGCGCTTTGCATTGATAACTTTAATTGCGTGTCTCCTCCGGTAATTGGCCTGCGTGAGCTCAATAAGTTTGATCCTTCGAATTTCAACGTGGATTTTCTTCATTTTCCTGTAGTTCCAGACAGCCTGCACAAAAAGAGCGGCGCGCTCCTCTTTAGCGCGACTAGTTCGCCCAAACTTTCCCACCTGGGCGATGCGCCGCAGTGCCAAATCGTTGTTCCTAATCATAGCCTGGGCAGCTTCCTTTGTCCTCTCCTTGACCTGTAAAACTTCCCTCTGTTTGGGTGTCAGGATGTTCTGCAGGATCCCTCCCCCCCGCCCCCCGGATGCCGTACTTGGATCTCCACATGATAACTTCAATGCTTCTTCTTCGTTCTTAATATTCAGCTCCATTCTCTTCACCCGGTTTTCAGCGTCCTCCAAGACTTCGACAAAGAGTTTGATTTCTTTGAGCTCTTGCGATCCATTTTTGAGCTGTTTTTTCATGGTCGTTTCTGCTGCCTTCACGCGGGTCGCAATCGGCTTGAATTTATTAAGAGATTCTTTTATTTCTCTATGTACAACTGCGCTTCGCAGTTTCTCTACGATGAGTTCTATCTGGTGGACCTTAGAAACGGATAGAGCGTACTTTCCAGGAGGTTTTCTATTCTGAACGAGCTGCATCAAGTGCTTTGCCTCGTCGTTCACATGGACCATGAAATCTTCTAATCGCTCCCAGCGCTGCTCGTTGGTCAATGTCTTCTTTTCAACTTTGGCACGTCTTTCTAAAATTTTGTTATAGTAGTAGTGACAATGGCGGATAAGTTTTTTCTCCTTCTTCATTTTCACTGCCGTCCTTCTCGCGTGCCGGTCAGCCCCTTCTTTATCTCCCTTCATCAATGCATTCTGCATGCGCAAGCCGTCGAAGTATTTTTGTGCCTTGACGACGAGCGCTTCCCTCTCAGACCACATAATTGACAAGCGAGACTGCGTGCGGCTCATGGTCTCGGCAGCATTTGCTACGATCACCTTTACCTGGGCTTCCGTTTTATCAATGAATTCGTTCTCTTTCATAATGGCCTCGCTCTCGAAGACCAATCTCCTTCGCAAGCGTTCGCAGCTCACGTAAAAATGAAACTGTTCCCCCTTGAGCCTATCACTCCACATAATGAGCTGCCGTTTCCATTTCTTGTACGTCCCACAATTGATCTTGCGAACGGATAACGCCGCGACAGACAGCTCCTCACTCCGCTTGCGTTGTTTGTTGTAGCGTTCGCACACTTCGATGTGTTGAAAAATTTGTCTCAGCACCTCCTCTTTCCAGGCACGACTTGCATCAATCATTTTTCGCAAAATGACTTTTCGGGCGGACAAGAGTTTTCGCAGCGCATTAAGTTTCTTTACGTGCTTTATCTGCAAGAAAATGGCTTTCCGTACCTCCTGAGCGATGAGCTGAATGCTATCGAGCTCTATTTTGACAACCTGGGGGTATAAAAACCTAACGGCGTTGGTTTCGACATTCCTCACTTTTCGGATAGGATTTCCCTTGAAAGCATCCAAATTGTCGCATACCTTTCGCATTTCGGGGTAGAGGTACTCAAATTCGCGTTTTGCCAAGTCACCAATCAGTCCGCTGTTGATATAGCTTGAAGCTTCAATCACATGGTCAATGCATCTAGTTGTCACCAGGAGAAGAGCGTTTTCCCTCCGCACGCTGTTATCCACTGATAGAGAAAAAATCCTGATGCTTGCAAAACCGCTGTTTACTATGACCTGTTCGTAAACATTCTCCACCTCCGGCTTATAAGTGGTATCAATGGTGCTGCTCACGTTGACCAAAGCGCAGCTGATTATCCAAGGGACGTAAGTTGCAACCGCCCCCGTGATCAAAGATGACTGTAGCTTCTTACTCCTCGTAGCTACGTGGAATTTCTCCATCATGCGATTCAGGTCTCTCTTGCGTTGCGTTGCGGTCAAATTTGTGATAACGGTCGATTCGGCCGGGTCAAACAGATACGTTTTAAGCGTTGATGTATGCGTATTCGATAAGTAGTGGGTCACTAGGCGATTCATACTTGGGTAGTATCCGGCAGGTGACTTGGGCAAATTCGTCTCCATCCACGACAGAAGGTTGGTGTAGGTTATTCTGCCGACGCATGTGCGCTTCTTGTGAACCTTAGAAGATACAACCACATTCATATGGTCACAACAGCCCTCGACAGCATCTTTCATTATCTTCTTGGACACAAGGCTACAGTCGAGGGGATTATTTATAGAATTGCCCGTTTCATCGGCAATCAGCATTTTTAAATAGGGTACGCTAGGCTTTATTGGGAAGGCAAAGCGTAGTAGTCTCGCCTTTAAGGGCTAAAAAGGTGCGTTAGAGGATACCACAGGGAGAGATGCCGTACCTTATAGAAAACCAAAATTAACCACTCACCTGCAATAGCTCATCTTTCATCATCGTGGCGATGGGTGTGCTCAAAAACATGCTTCGTTTGTGGTGGCTCATGGGACGTTTAATCGCGTCGCACACAAAACTTGCTGAGATCTTCAATTGCTCGCCGCGGAAGTCAATCTTGTGTTTCAACTTGATGATGCTGTCTTGCAGGTAAAGACCGATGCGACCACGGCTAAAAACAGTGAATTTGTGCGTGCGAAGATCGTCATGCAGTTGCCTGTTAATCACCACGAATCTGCGAGAATATCTTTGTATGACGATGCTTGCGAGTTGCTCCTTCTTCGAAATTATAGCACCGGCAACAAACATCCGAAAGTAATACCGAGTCATGTAAAAAAGCCCGAACTCCATGCAGCGTTTTTCACGCTCCTTCTGCCACCAAAGGGTTTTTATGAATCTGTAATACTGTTGTTCGCATAGCTTATTTGAGAGTTTCACAACTGCATCGTGGCGTTCTTCGCAAGAGATCCGATAGCGAGTGTAGTAGACCCACGATAAATATACTTGTCGGACAAACATCTGGAAGTAGTGGTCCTTGGCCGTCAAAACTAGCTCTCTCTCGTTCACCTTTTTGAGCGCAAAGATTTGGAATTTGGCGAGAGCACCTTTTTGAAACTTTTCATTCCGTTTCTTGATCATCAAATCGGAATTCTTTTTGATAGCATTGAGACGGAGAGATTTCACTCGGAGGTTATAGAAACGCATCTTACGCGAAAAGTAACGCCACATGTCCATAAAGTGGCAAAAATTCTTCCAATTCTTCATTGTCAAAAGCTTTAAACGCGTCTCTCGAGCCTGTGCATATGAAAGTTAGTGATAGTGATAGTGACTGTGCAGGAGATTTAAATCGAACTTGCACGACTGTAAGAGGCAGCCATCCTCACCTTTTTTGCCCCACTCCAGGCTGTTAAAGCACTCTGGGCTACCTTACAGATGTCCATTGCCCTTTTCAACTGTCGCCGGCCGGATTTCCCACAAAGTATTGTGTGCGCTAAGTGTAACCTGCTGATACACAGGGCAGGGTGGTCGCTGAACAAGTGAAGCCCTGTCGAGTCCGTCCAGCCGCCAAATTGCATCTCGCAGACGTTCACAGCCATCTCCGCCGCATCTTGCGCAAAGGATTCCTTGCAGAATTTGCGCATCCGATGAAACTGCGCAACCTTGCTCCAACACTGACTCTCAATACTCATGAGCATCGATGGTAGGTTCTCTGGTTCAATAGGACGACCGTCGATTTTCCATATTTCACGCAAGTTGTTCGAGACCTCACGACAAGCAACCGCAATAAGTGATGCCTCGGCGATGTTGACTAACATCGCGTGGTCTCGAGTTATCTGGAGAATTCTATCCTCGTCATCTATGAGGTCAAAGCGTAGGTCGTCAATTTTTTTGACCAAGCTCGACTTCCGGACACTTCGGGGAAGGGATTTAATCATTCTTGTGCAAGCCTTCTTCGGTCGCCCACACATGAAGCACTGTGAAGTTGCATAGAGATGTTCTTTACCTTCGTATCGAGGACGAATCAACTCGATCAGCCGTTTACAGTTGTTGTGTAATACCATCCCGATAGAATCAACTGTATGATATTTGTGCATGGCTTTTGGGACGGTATCAGCAAGGGTCTCCTTATCTATCTCAGGTGGTGCAATCGACAGCCACGATTTTAAGAGGGGAATCACGACAGTATTCTCCTGAATTGAAGCGTAGAGATCCTCAATAGGGCAGATGACGTTCTGAAAATATTTTCGATTTCTATACCATTGCTGGATCAAGGTCGCAGCCAAGTAGTCCCTACGGAGGCGACAAGCCTTCAAGGCCACCTGTTGGTATTTCCGAATGTTCAACTGCTTCAAAAAAAGAACGCGCTGTCTTCTGCCTCGAAACAGCCGCTGTATGTAAGTCGCAGCAGCCTCACTGTAAAGGAGAAGCTTCGTTTCTTCATATGATTGTGTGAGAGCGTCGATCATTATTGACGGCATTTTATTGGCGAGTTGGTTATTAGGACGGTGCTTTTTAGGTGTATCATTTGTGCCTGGTTTGGCCTTTGGGGACGTAGAGTCGTGATTAGAGAGAAATTGCTGTTTGTGGGTGTGCTTTTTGGCCGCGTCAACGATGCAATGCTCCACCTTGGTTTCTTCATGACTTTCAAGCTCCTGGGGGGTCATATTCTGCTTCATGTGTTCCTCAGCTTCCAGCGCTTTTTGAAGCTTCTCTTCACGCTCCTTGGTAAGCTCTTCAATAAGCGCATCCACAGAAAAATCCTTGGCCCACTGCGGGGTCTTGACGCGCCTCCTTTCCAACTCCTCTTGCAGGCGCTTGTTCTTGGCAATGCGTTCCATTTTCAATTGTCTCTCGTACTCTTTTTGCCGGTTCAGTTTATGTTTGCCCTGTATACATTTGATAAGATTAGCTGCTCGCTCCGACTTTGCTCTTTCCTCTTCTCGACGAGAGGCAGTCTCCTCTTTGGTTTTCGACACAACTCCCTTGTGAACAATCTTGAGCATGTCCTGAATCCAGCTTGTAGTGAGACTCATATCCGCAGTTGCAACGTAGTATTTTTTATTTATCCCTTTGTGTTGTAATCGAACCGTTATTTCCACCGAATGCAGCTTGGCCATCTTCTTCTTACCCCCATTCAGAGAAGAAATCAATCGAGGCACCTCACCACCGTAAATTACCCGAGAATTGGACAAAGACAGGGCCAGATTGCACTTGGCACTTGATTTATGATCATGAAACGAGAGCAACTTGGTAGCTGGGTCCAGAATACAATACTGCTCTATCCAAGTCAAAGGGTCTGTCTTTAGCTTGTAATTTGACTGGAGAAACAAGTGCCCAGCTAAAGTTAGCGAAGTATCATTGTTGGCAAAGGTGTGAGCGTTTTCTTGGTACATTTTGGTTTGTTCTATTTCATTGTACTCCTTTCGCGACTGAAGCTGTGCGGTAGTAGGCTTTGGGTTCTTGGTCGGTGTCGGGGGACCACGTAAATGGACTGTGTTGGTAGAGTCCATGTAGTATCGGGATGGCTTTGGTTTCGGTAAGTCATTGTCATCTTTTATTACACTATGCGAGCGTTGACTCATAGATGTGTTTTGAGAGGAAGCAACGGAAGACGGTGTGGAGGGTACTGAGAGGGATTGGGACTTGTTGGAGCGGTTGGGTGAGGCACGCATATTTGTCACAGAGTGACTGTATTGCAAATATTCATCATGTTGCTGTAGAAAGTCAGAAGAAATCGGTTCTCTCTGAGTGGATAGAAATTTCGATAGCCTACGCCTCCCCGCATCTTGCTTTATCGGACTAGTTGTTGATTTAGGACGGTGACGAGTTGAAATAGTCGGGAGGTCCATGGTTTAGCTTAGACGTTTTTAGATGTACCGGTCGACGGGAAAAAGCTGCTGTCGATAGGTTTGCGGCGAGCAGCGATACAAAACCAGCATATTTGAGTATTTTTTAATCTGGTTCATTTTTTTTTTGGAATTTTATTCTGCGGCGAGGGGCGAGAGGCGAGAGAGAAACAAACAAAAAGAGAATGGAAAACATGGAGGCTGCAATAAGACAGATGAATGAGGATGAAGCACAGTCTATACAACGAAATCGCAACAGTGTTTAAGTACCAGCAAATAACGCTGACGAAGAAAAAATCAGAAGCAAATGATCTCAAATGCAAAGGTAAAAACAAATAGGAAGACAAAGAGTTGCCACCTTTAAAAAACTTATCAAATCTATTTTGGGTGTTGTTTGTTCACCATTTAAACCAATTCGGGGTATATCGCAAAAGTCAACATGCCGCATGGCCCATCTTCTTGACTTATGTCTGGGACATTACGGCTGATGCGAATGAAACCATCCTCTCCCCATTCTTCTCCCCATGAATTCTTGATTTTCCAGTAGTCTCCGCCACTCCTATCGTTCCCATAGCCAACAACCAATACACCGTGGTCATGACAGGTAGAATTAACGTGGTTCATGATTCCATGGTGGTATAGTTGCCAGTGGTAGTTTGCACAAACAGCTACTGTGACAGGGGTAAGTGCAACGGCATCTTTCATGGCAGACTCAGATTGTGTATAAAGACCGTGGTGGGTGCTGTTGAGCAGAGCGGGGGTGACTTGGCAAGTAGTGGTACAATCAGGAGCAGTGCCATTTCCCGAAACGTAAGGAAAGTCCGATTCATAACAGAGAGAATTTGCCGATACATAGTCGAAAGCGTCTGGTAGCCATCCCCCAGCACAGCCATTATCACCTTCGTCGCAGCTCACAAGCATTTGTTCACTAAAATTTACTGCTTCGTTATAGCGAATAGCGAAGGCTCCTTCGTAGGCACCGACAGTGGAGAATGCCCAGCAAGACCCACAACTCCCTTGGTCCGCGATAGACGAGACAGCTATACCGCCGTTATCCACAGACCAGTCAACAGAATCCTTATTTGATTCTGGGATGACAGTCCTAGACAATTTCCGACTCCATCCGCCAAAATTGCTGAGCATCAGGGTCGCAAATTCATGTTCGGAAAGGTGACTGAATCGATTGTGCGCAAGAAAATACGTGGTCATGTCATCAGCGTTGTGTTTCTGGATAATTGCATCATTTTGTTGGTAGTTGTCAAAAGCTTTGGATCTTTCGGCATGGTTGTTGAAAAAGAGGTTGTAACGAATGACATGGGCATTGAAATTAGATTGGAGTCCATCTATGGCCATTGATAGGGTAATAACCGCAGCAAGAGAGAGAAAAAACATGATTTCTCGACAACTTAATTTTTGTCCCGACTTTCCTGCCAAGAACCAAACCAGCTCCAGTCAGTTTTTTTTTGACTGGTCCCTGAAAATTTCATCCAGTCGTTTTTATCTCCCGAATATTTCGAATAACCTTAAATTGAGTCAATAAACCTCACGTTGTAAGTTATTTTATCCCTCATGTTCGCAATGGAAGTGTTCACCCCTCGCCTGTGTAATATCGGACCGCTTCTTCTGATTTGTTGCGAGAAATCTAACCCTAAATATCCTCCCCAACTTAATTTTTTTTCACAGAAATAAACACCACAAAGGAAAAAATGAAATTCGCCGCTTTTTCCCTCCTGCTTCCTGCTGTCGCTGCCCGCGAACTCGAAGCCTGGTCTTACAGCTACGAAACGCCTGATACCGTTGACTACAGCTATCAGACAGAATATAGTACTTCGTATTCCTATCCTGATGGAGGAGCCAGCTTCAGCTATTCTTATAGCTACCAGGAGTCTTACAGTTACGTTGTGCCTGGAGATACGGAATGGGCGTACACTAATGACTGCAGTGCTCATTCCGACTGCCAGCCTGATCATGCAGGGCTACCCCAGTACTGCACGGTGGGCGACGGAGTAACGGGAGCTTGTGATCACTGCAGTGCCTGTTGCGATGATGAAGGAAGTAACAGTATCGACGGATCTTGCCCTACTTTGTGCGCATGCCCCGCACCTACCTCTGCCCCCTCTGTTGCTACCACCAGTTCTCCTTCTGCTGCCCCTGTCCCTGCTACTTCTGCTCCCTCTGTTGCTACCACCAGTTCTCCTTCTGCTGCCCCTGTCCCTGCTACCACCAGTTCTCCTTCTGCTGCCCCTGTCCCTGCTACCGCTGCCCCCTCTGTTGCTACCACCAGTTCTCCTTCTTGGGATCCTAGCGAGGAGACAGTCGAGGTTGTCTTCACTGGTTCTTTCAGTTTGAATGGTATTAGTGCCGCTGACCTTCCCACCGGGGATGAATTGGTTGCCTTCAGATCAGATATCAGGGAAGGAATCGCCGCGTCTTTGGACCACGTCTCAGCCGATGATATCACTATCACAAGCCTTAGCAGGAGGTTGAGGGTTTTGGAGGGTGAGTTGACGGTTGAGTTCGAGGTCAGGGTTGTAGTCCCTGTCTCCAGGGAGGTTGCCTTTGCCGAAGCTGTGGAGACTTCTCTGACGGAGGACGTAGCGAGCGGTGACCTCATCTCCCAAATCCAGGAGGCTGCCGCCGACAGCAACGCCGAGCTCTTTGCCAGTGTCACCATAGATGCTGAAAGTTTCGTCATCGAGGATGAGGTTTCCCCTGAGACTGACGATACTGCTGTTGTCGATGGGGCTGCCAGCGCAGTCTCTGCCGGTGTTAGTGCCCTCGTTGGAGTTGCCGCCACTGTTTACCTCCTATGATTCCTTTGAAGGCTTATGGGCGAAAAAAAACAATTTTTGATTTTGTTCTGAGTTTGTTCTGAGTTCATGTTTTTATGTTTGGGGGATAGGACCTTTGGTAGAACTGGCTCTCTAGATGTGATTGTAATTAATACTGGATGTAAATAAACTACTGCTAATTTAGCGTAGGTATCTGTTCGTCATGGCAGTTTCAAAAAACTAAAAGCTCATATTTACTCATTATATTCAGCTCCAGGATCAGCTCATTGGTCAGCTCACGGTTCATCACACTAACTTTTTTTAGCCTGAGTGACCAGCTACCTCCACCTTCCAACATCTCGATCTCCTGCTCTTTCAGCCCTTCTCTCCCTTTCCCTATCTCTCTCCCTGTCCCTTTTCTCTCTCCCAACATCCCTCTCATCCCTATCCCTATCTCTCCCACCGCCGCCCATTCTCCTCTCCCCTGGCCGACCTCCGCCGCGACCCTCACTCCTGTGGGGAGCGTCGTGACGCCTTGAATCTCCCTGGTCACGGTCTCTGTCAGGACGAGATGACGAACTAAAATCATTTAGCCCCCCGGAGCGGTAAGGCTTGTCAGCCAGGGACGTTTGGTGAGGTTTATATTCCTGTTGAAAATTAATTATTTTTTTCGAGCGAAACAATTGTGTGAGTTAAAAGAATTGTGCGAGCCGTTGAATATCTCAACCGGCACTGGTAAAATAGCACGGAGGACAATAGAAGCTCAACCCCTCCCCTCAAACACACAAGGAAAAGAGGGGGAGGGCGCAAATTATCTCGCGGAAGTCTCTTTAAAGGCCGAATCACAGTCCTCCGCAACCCCACAGGGCCATGTAGTCCCTAAAAGACGTGCCTCTGCAGGAGAAGGCGAACATAACACCTCACTTCTCTTTCGCTGTCTTGCTCAAAAAGAATTTTTGCACAACAATTTTTTTCTTTTTTTTTGTAGGGTCCTTCCCTTTCCCTCTGAACTCACCAAAAATGCCCAGCTTGGCAGCTGGCATACTTTCCGGATGCCTTCTCGTATGCGGTCAACGGCTTCCCGGTCTGTGCGGTCACGGTTCCAGATGGAGATGATATCCTCAGATCCGCGCACGGACACAACAATACCACAGATCTGGTTCTCAAAGCCAGGGGCAAGGGTCTGTGTGGTGTGTGTGCATTTGCATGCGTGCATTGTGCGTGCGAGTTAGTGTTCAATCCAACGCGCAACTCTGCACTGATATTACCCAAGAGACGCCCGTCTTACCTCTCCAATCAACGCAAAGATGAGCCACTCAAAATACTGGCTGCTCAAGCCTTTCCTGACCCTCACAACCCACTTTCCTCCCTTCTCGTTCGCCTCGTCTTCCCAGGTCGGGCTGATGCCACCTCGAAACATGTGGTAGTCCGTCGTCGCAACAAGAGCCGACGGACGCAGCATGTAGTCATAGGTTGACCAGAACTCAGAGATTGTTGACACAGTTGAGAGGTGCTTAATTGAGCTGGAGTAATCGCCTGCTGTGCCAGCATTCTCGCTTTCGGAGCCTTTCGATTCTGAATTGGTTGCGAGAAAAACAGGTATCAGACGAAAAAAAAAACAATCGGGACGGGTTGTTAGCAGGCAGGTTCTTAGCAGGCAGAGTAGAGTAGCTCTCATCAAAACACATAGGGGTGTAAATGATACTTGCACATTGTGCAAAACGAGCCAAAGATCGCGCGAGAAAAATACTCACCCTTGCGCCCCTTTCCACGCTTCATAAAGTGGAATGACCAGGGGGTATTGAGGGCATTATCAGCTGTCATATTTTTTTTTTTGTGATCTCGACCAGGGGCGATATGGAAGTCGTCGGGTATTTAAACTCGGTGCGTCGGCTGTAATGAGAATTATATGTGGTAAAGTGGAATAATCTATTGAAAACGGACGGACTTGCAACAACCAATTTTTTTTGGAAAAAAACCTTCTTTTCACTTTTCTCCGAAAATCCCCCACCAGCGAAAAACAACTTTGATTTTCACAATTATTTCTCCTGTACTTAATGTGAGTTTTATTTTTAAATGACCCCCCATGCTCCGAACATAGCCCCCATTCCTTGCGTTGGTGTGTCAATTAGGTCCAATGTTTCTCCTAACCTCTCTAACACGGTGTCCACCCGCCTGCTCCACCAGCTTTTTTACCCCAGTATATTAACTTATAATCATGTCCACCGGAGATTACAAGGTAAGGAGAAGGTCCCACATAGTTGTATATGTGACCGTGACGCGTATCGGGTCCGCAGTCTTTGTTTGTTGATAGGAGTAGCCCTCTGAATGCCAACAGCGAGTCAGCGTGAAATCTGGAGTGTGAAATCTGGGGTGAGATGATGCTTTCGTCACTTCCTACGACGCACAAAGCTGCCTCTGCACAAAGCTGCTTCTGCAGCACCTCCAAAACCTTATCGGCGGCGGTTACTAGAACCCCCCGAACACTACGTTGATCCTCCTTTTTTTCCCCTGTAACATTTTCCATGTATCCCATTCTCTAACCCCTACACACGTTTACTTGGATTCACATAGGTTGCCGACATTTCTCTTGCCGATTTCGGTCGCAAGGAGATTGAGATCGCTGAGATTGAGATGCCTGGCCTCATGTCCACCCGAAAGGAGTACGACGGATCCAAGCCTTTGGCTGGAGCCCGTATTGCCGGATCCCTCCACATGACCATCCAGACTGCCGTCCTCATTGAGACCCTCAAGGATCTCGGAGGAGACATGCGCTGGTGCAGTTGCAACATCTTCAGTACCCAGGACCACGCCGCCGCTGCCATTGCCCGCGACGAGTCTGCCGCCGTCTTCGCTTGGAAGGGAGAGTCCCTCGAGGAGTACTGGGACTGCACTCTCCGCGCTGTCACTTGGCCCACTGATGATGGCAAGGGAGACGGACCCGACATGATCGTCGATGATGGAGGTGACATGACCCTCCTCATCCACGAGGGAAAGAAGGCCGAGGACCTCTTCCTCAAGGATGGAACCCTGCCCGACCCCGAGTCCACTGACAACGCCGAGTTCAAGATTGTTTTGACCATCATCAAGCGCCTCCTTCAGGAGGGAGTCACTGACAAGTGGAACAAGCTTGTCAACCGCTTTGTTGGTGTCTCCGAGGAGACTACCACCGGAGTCCACCGCCTTTATTCCATGGAGAAGGCCGGAACCCTCCTCTTCAGCTCCATCAACGTCAACGACTCTGTCACCAAGAGTAAGTTTGACAACCTTTACGGCTGCAAGCACAGTCTCCCCGATGGTATCATGCGCGCCACTGACGTCATGATGGCCGGTAAGAAGGCTGTCATCTGCGGATTCGGAGATGTAGGAAAGGGATGCGCCCAGGCCATGAGGGCCTGCGGATGCGTCGTCTACGTTACTGAGATCGACCCCATCTGCGCCCTTCAGGCGTGCATGGAGGGCTTCACTGTCACCACCCTCGAGGAGGTTGTCGGGTGGGCTGATATCTTCATCACCACCACCGGTAACAAGGGCATCTTGATGATGGAAACCATGAAGAAGATGAAGAACAACGCCATCGTCGGAAACATCGGCCACTTCGATAACGAGATCGACATGGACGGCCTCATGAAGGTCACCGCCAGGACCAACATCAAGCCCCAGGTTGACAAGTTCACCTTCGAGGATGGACACGGCATCATTGTCCTTGCCGAGGGACGTCTTCTTAACTTGGGGTGCGCCACCGGACACCCTAGTTTCGTGATGAGTGCCTCTTTCACTAACCAGACCCTTGCCCAGCTTGAGCTCTGGAAGGAGAAGGAAACTGGCAAGTACGCCAGGGGACACGTCTATGTTCTCCCCAAGATCCTTGACGAGAAGGTCGCCAGGCTCCACCTTGGAAGTCTTGGTGCCAAGCTCACTGTCCTCTCTGACGAGCAGAGCGAGTACGTCGGAATCCCCAAGGATGGACCCTACAAGCCCGATACCTACCGCTATTAAACTGCGTTTTGTGAGGTGTCCATAAAATTTGATGATAAATAATTGAATGAAGCACTGAAAAACCGTTTTCGCGTAACCTTTCTTTCGAATTCGAAAATCACAGAAACTATATTCTACTCTGAAACATTTTAACACTCTATTTTTAGAGGGCCTTCCGCCCCCCAGCTCCGCTTCGGAGCTCATCCCTCATTTTGTCAAGGCGCGAAACGAGTGTATTTATTCCTTCTTTCTTCTTGGGCCTATTTTCGTCAATCTTACTTCTCAGGGTGCTCAAAATTTCATTTTGGTTCCCCGTCGCCCAACCCTTTTTCTTCCTTCCCGCGGCTATTTTGCTCTCCCGTCGTTGAACGACCTTGTTGACTTGCATGTTGTTTTGGGTGCTCTGTCTCTCAACTTCCCGAGACTTCCTGGCCTCCTCCCTCTCAACTGCGCGAGCTTCTTGTTTCATCCGATGA
>ERZ651776.3947-NODE-3947-length-14146-cov-4.412254_pt1 | contig 14146 bp, 15 predicted proteins | sample MGYA00514761_ERZ651776 | MGnify/ENA metagenome assembly ERZ651776 | reverse complement strand
GGCGCGCAGGCGGTGGAGCCGGCGGCGTCGGTGAAGGTGCCGGCCTCGCAGGGAAGGCAGGTGGTCGCAAAGGGGGTGCCAGAGTAGGTGCCGGTGTTGCAGGCCGAGCACGTGTTGGAGTCGGAAGAGTGTGTGTCGAGGTAATAGCCGGGCGCACAGCCGTCCAAACAGCTATCTGACCCGGCATTTGAATATTTTGCTGCCTCGCAGTTCATGCACGTCCCCGTGGCAGCAAACGTAGACCCATCTCCAACCTGGCTGTACGTGCCAGCCGCCGCGACTGCCGTCGACGTCGAAGTTGAGCACCAGCGCACCTGAATTTGTGTATTCGCCGTCGCTGCCGAAGAAGAGGAGAAAGACGGAGGAAGAGAAGGCTGCTAGGACACTGCAGAGGAAGGAGAAGGCAGAGAGACGTGCTGCCAAGATCGAGAGGAGAGAAGCAAGGGAAGAACGCCGTCAGGAAAAGCTCGCCCACGCCGCCGCTCGTCTCGAGAAGAAGGACAAGAAAGATAAAGACAGGAAAGACAAGAAAGATAGGCGTTCGGCCAAGGAAGAGGAGAGGAAATCGAAGCCAGTGAACAAAAGTCCGATGGGCGCTGCAGCACCGATAAAATCTGCCCTCAAGTCGACGAGTGCGTCGATAAATCCACTGCCGCTACCGCCGATGCCTCCGCACATGCAGGAGAAGTTGGAGAAGGAGGAGGAAGAGAAAAAGAAGAGGCTTGAGTTACCCATTAGTGACAAGTTTTTGTACAAGGGTAGGGTGGCGATTACGGAGAAGCCACCTGAGGAGAGGGGGGAGGAAAAGGCGGAGGAGGAGGATGTAATGAAGGGCAATGATATGGATGGCGAGATGGACGACGAATCGAATTCTTCAGGAGCGTCGTCTGAAGCATCCCTTTCGACCGTCTCTGATGACACGGATACCGACGGCAACTCCTCAGACTCGTTGAGCTCCGATTCAGAAGACGAAGATGAAGATGAAGATGAAGATGAAGACAAAGGTGAAGGCGAAGAGGGTGTGAAAAAGGCGACGGTCGCGCCTGCGTCAAACACAGCAGCAGCGCAATTGCTCATCAACGGACAGGTACCGATGCCAATACCTCAAGGAGCAGCTTTGATCCCCATTAATGATCACAACGCAATACGGGATTTCCTTGCTCACAGTGCCGTGTCGCCAGCGGCATCGCCCACGACGATGTTGACGGCAGGGAGTTTGAACCAGAGAAAAGAGGGAGAGAGAAACGCCAAGCTCAATATATCTGCAAAGGAATGGAAGCCACCCTCAAATTAGACATTGTCTGTTTGCCAGGATTATGGAATATGGAATATGCAATGAATGTTGCCAGCATTATTAAACCAAAAAATATGTTAAATGAGAGAAAATGCACCTTTAAAGAAGAGCGTTTACTTTTACTTCCGCGCACTCGAGCATGTGATGTTTATTGTAATCGTGCGGTGTTAAAGCTGTTGTTCTATAAGGGTTTTTCGGTATTTCAAAAACATTTCCACTCCAAGCACGTGCCAAGATTAGAACGATCGCCTCCACCACCCCACCCCGCCCAATGAATTTCTTCAAGAAGAATAAAAGTGGGTCCCCAAAGGATACCTCAAAGACTGCCTCCTCCCTGCTAAAGAAACTTGGACAAGGGAAGAAAACATTCGGGGGAGGGGGGCAAGCGCTTGGAGGCAGCCGTCCGGGTGAAATTTTGACCATCTGCTTTGATGAGGGCGGACCGCTTGGAATGAAGATCGAGGAGAACCATGAGGGGGGGGCAGTTGTTTCTGCTGTTCACTCTGGAGGCATGGCTGAGAGGGTGGGCCTGCAGCGAGGAGACATAATTTGCTGGAGCGAAAGCGAAGGCGAGGAATGCCCGTTTAATGAATTCATGGACGTCGTCAGTGGGGGGGTGAGGCCGCTAACGATAGACGTAAAACGGATCAAACTGGGCAAAGGGATAAGCATCATTGGGTCGGCTAATGTCACTGATACAAGTGCGACAGCTGAGACGCGCCGAGCTGCGGTGATTGCAGCCGCTCAAAACCGTGCGAATGCTGAGAAGAAGAAGCAAAAGCCACTATCGAAAGCGGGTAATTACAAGAATACTGGCGTCTCAAAGGTAAACGCCGACCTTGGTATCAATGACCGTACTGGCGAGGAGATTAGTGAAGCGACTAAACGGGCAGTAATGGAGACGAAAAGGAAAGAGAAGGATCTAGCCGAGAAGATGGGTTATAATCCATATGAGACAATAAAGAAATCTTCGGGGGGGGCAGTGACAGTCGGAGGAGGAGGAGGCGGGGGAGGGAGCCCTTCCAGGCAGAAACTGGTGGAACGAGAAGAAGATAAAGATGAATATGAAGATGAAGAGAGTGTCGAACTCTTGAATTTCAAGCAGGAATTCTTGGATGCCATCTCAATTTTGAAGGAGGAGGCGAATGCGAAGCAATGCTTGTCGACAATTGCAACGTTGATCAAAAACGCGACGACTAAGGGCCAGAAGGATGATGGCGATAAATTTCGCCAGGTCAAGGTCAACAATCCTACGATCCAAAAGAAAGTGATGGCTGTGGAGGGGAGTGCCGAGTTCATGATGCAGTGTGGCTTCGAGTTGACTACTGCTGAGGATACAGGTGAGGACTTTCTGCGCTTTCCCGTACCCCTCAATGAAAATCAGAAATGGCTGAGAAGCAAGGGAGTAGGAGTAATTCAGGAAGTCTCTGAAGGTATTTGATTTGATGTCAAGAGTATAATTGAGTGATATAATGCTGTAATAATTGCGGCTAAAGTAGCATTATGTTATTGCGGGGGTTTTCTTAAAACAAGATTCATGCAAAGAAGATTTGTGCATTCACAAAATTAATCGGTGGAATATTAACGTCAACTTGCAGTTGCCAGTGCACACTATTTCACTCCTCGTCATTATTATCATCGTCCCCATCGTCATCGTCCCCATCATCATCGTCCCCATCATCATCATCATCATCATCATCATCATCATCATATTGCTTAAGGTCTTCGTCATATTGGCTCATCAGAACATTGCATCTGGCAACGAAAATTTTCTTTGACACTTCTTTCATGTGTTCTTTGAACAAATCAAAGTCGTATTCGATGGACAGATTGAGGGCCTCCATTTCACCCTTCGCAAATAAAAGTTCTTCGCGCACACATCGAAGGCTTTTTTCAAGCTCTTGAAACTTTTCGTCGAGGGCCATCTTTTCTTTTGTGAAGTTTTCCCTCTCTAGACGGAGCTGCAGCGGATGATGGAATTGGGATGAAATTTCGGGAAATGGTGAGGTTAGGGGGTGAGAGAGAAAGAGTCATCAAATTGTAAACAGAAGAACGAAATATATAGACGACAAGTCGTGGCACAGCAGTCCGTCGGTATCAATATCCTACACGAACCTGGTCGACGGTCTCCTTACGATGTAACTCAGCCTTTGCCCTTTCAATTTGGGATTCTGCCAGCTCAGCTTTTAGGGCTGCAATCTTTCTCAAGGCTCGGTCCTTCTCTTTTCCAAGGATGAGCTGCCGACGCTGGGCTTTTGCTGCCGCCTCTGCGGCTTGGTAAGTAATCGTTTCGACCCAATCTTTTTCAGGAGTTTTGCCGTCTTTTCCGGGGGCCTCGGCGGATACTATCGCGGCTTCTGCGACAGTAATGCTCCTGCTAGCCTGATCTCTCAGTTCCTCGATTTGCATCTGCGACTCTTCGAGCCTTTTGGTGAGCATTGCTACTGTGTCATCGTCAGCTGTGTCACCAGGGGCCAGATTTCCGGACAAGCCAGAAACAAGACTCCCTTCTTCATTAGATTTTTTCTGATCGCCTGAACGCGCGGGATCGGATGCGCTCCCCTCACGACCCTCACTGTAGTAGAGCTCTTCATAAAGGGAAGCTTCAACTGACTCCTCAATATTATTGATGTCCGTCCATTCTCCTCCTCCAATCACCCCACGGATGTTTGGTATGTTTGTGTCATTGACCTTGAGCTTGAACATCTCACTGAAAAAGTAAGCAACCTCGTTACGCTGGGTGCTGTCTTTGAGCACAATCGAGAGTTGGTTGTCATCGATATCATGAAAGCATAGGAGGCAGTTCGGCGGAAATTTCCCTGTTGCCAAGTAAGAAGCTCGAGTCGTCGCTGTCGTCGTGATTCGATTCACATCGGAGGTGATTAGAAAGTTCTTATTCCCGCACTGGTCTCGCTTCGTAGGACCATCCTTGAAGATTGCCAATGCAGTCACACCATGGCCGAGGTTAACCTTGTCAGGGATGTTGATCAGGTGCAGCACTCGGGAGAGTGGCTTCCCCTCAGTTGAAAGTCTCTTGATTTTCAGACCGTCTCCGGTACCAATAGAAAAAGCAGCAATCAACTCTCTCGCGCTCTGCTCTTTTAGACAAGGGAAGTCGCCAACACTGGAAAACTTGGTTTCCCCTGACTGGGAAGATTTTGACTGTGCTTGCCTAGAGAATGCATGCCTCTGCTTGTCAGCTGATTTACCCTCTAGCGAGGCTGTTCCGGCGGCATTACTCGCTGACATTGAGAAAGAAGAAAAGGGAGCCAGAATAGAAGGAAACGGTACCACCAAAAAAAAACAAAAAACAAAATTGGAATAAATTAAGAGGAAAAGAAAGAATGTGACAAGTTCGCTCAAAAATTCCCATTATTGGATGGACATCAAAGGACATCAAACCAAAAAGCTCTACTTCCACTTAAAACACTTTCAATGCACAACAAGAACGCTGCGACTAACTACACTGTTCATCATGACAAGGTTGCCCAATTGAGCTTCAATCGGATCTCTTCCAGTCGTTTTTTGTTAGTTCCTTTATCACTGAGCTGCTGTACAATCGGATAGACAAAGACCGAGTTGCGAGACTCGCTCTTGTACAACACAATCTCATCATTCGGACGCAGAATAAACTCGACATCGTCGTAACCAGACGGCGGGAAGGCCGTTTCGAATGTGAAGTGTGTGTACCTGGAGAGGAAAGAGTTAATTCAATGCTCGTGATATGAGTGTCAAAAGAAAGCATTGGATCGTTTTTCCTTTACCTGAACTCTCCGTCGTCTCCAACCCCTGTCATTGTCTCCACCTCTTTTCCGCCAGCTTCTCTAAGGCCACTCAGCAGGGATTTCCAAGCAACGTCAGCGTTGTTTGTTGCCGTCGAATAGCTCCATGGCGGAGAGAAGCGCATTGGGTTTTTTACGCTGCTAGTGCTCACACCGTTTGCATTTGCAGAGATAGGCAACAGACTAGTGTGGGGAGGGCTGGAGACACCGCCTTGACAAGTGACGATGGTAGTGCTCGGAGAGACGTCCGTTGTGCACAACTTCCTTCCAACAGTTGTAGGATCTTGATTGGGGCTAGGGTTCGGGTCCGCTAATGAGACTGTAGCACCAGCCGTTGATATCAGCATCGTCGAAATCACTTTTGCGACCATTCTTCTCCGTGACAAGTTCTCGGTCGTAACAAATTGCAATGAGGAAGCAAGGTGGAAAAAAACCAAGAAAAGTGCTGTGTGCTGCATTTGGGTCTGAGTTCAAACGCTGTAATCGAACAAACCCACAGCTGGTGTAAAGAGTGTCTTTTTCGGGATTTTATCCTTCGAAACTTCGAAATCCCCCAATTATTACCCAACGTTGCCTTTGTGTGGTAAAAAATACCTCAAACCCCTGTTGTAGGCAATAAATTTCCTCCCCTCACCTTGTTCCGGTCCCCTACGAAAATTGGCCCCAACACTTCCCACAGACTGCCATGTGCGATGATCCAAACTTCTCCCTAACGACGACTTACGAGGCGAAAATAGCCCTTGCTGTAGTGCTCGCGAAGCGCCGTAAATTGAGTGAAATGGCTCCTTCACCCTTCCTCTCTCCCCATGTGTCCTCACCAGCTGTGATAGAACAACTGGAGCATTCTAGCAGCATAGGAAAAAAGTTGCCCAGCAGACTTGAGACTGCGTTGAGTTTATGGCAGGGCTTGTGCAGTGGTAAAGCCGACTGCGGATTCCCGCAGACTGAGGCATTCATTGTTGGTGAAATTAAAGCTTTCTTCGCCAGCGGTTGTGACAGAGAAAATAATGCGGAAGCGACAAAGCTAAAGTCTGTAGTATGTGATATTGTAGCTCAGTCGCAATTGGATTATATTGGTCCTATCACGAAGATTGTGGTTGCCGTTCGGCTTGACCAGCTAAATGCTGTAGTTTTCGATGCGTGCTGCAACAGAATTCGGCGATTTGGAGAGTTTCCCGATTGTGGGGGGGGGTTAGTAGTGGCAGTGGCAGGGGACAATACTGCATTAGACCTGTTGGAACGGATGGCTTCGTTTGTTGGGGGTGGTATACTCAAGTGTGTCAGTCGAGTTTTAGGCAGCTTCTTTGATGTTCAATTAGATAGGTGAGCATCAACATCGACATCGACATCGACATCAACATCAACATCAACATCAACATCAACATCAACATCAGCATCTGTTGAGAACGTGATAAAAAGAACGAAGATGATTGCGAATGTGTGGTGGAACAAAAAGATGACTCCAACTTACCCGTTTCTGACTTCTTTTGTCTCGACAGTCAGGAGAAGGTTCTAGTATTTGTTGCTGCTATGATGAAGGCACAAATGAAGTTGGAGATGATCCAGAGGGAGGTAAATATTCGGTTGCGCCTGCAAAAAATTACTGACACCGCCCATCGCTCGCGTGATGCTGATAATGTAAATAAATAAGTCATGAGTCCGTAAAACGAAAGATGCAACAGCCAGCGCTCATGCCTACTCCTTCTGGAAAACTTTTCTCTTGAGCATTATCTTTTTTTACATGAATCATGCCCTCGCCCCCCCCTCACCAACAATTAAATCGGCATCTCCCTTGTTATTTGCCGTAAAGTGGTCACTTGATTACTCCTGTCGATACTATTTTATCCTACTGTCTGTCTGCTGTCTTCTCCTGTCGAAAATGCTCCGTTCGCTTCGCTTTGAGCGTTTGTTTTGTGTTAAAAATTTGATTACTTAATGGCCTACGATTGAGGCCCATGTTCTTCTTTCAGAGGGGCTCGAAGAAGGAGAAGAGGGCGGAGGTGAAGAGGGTGACGAGGACGTTTTGGATGGGGAGGATGCGGGTGGCTATAAAAAAAAATCTGATTGTTAGCGTGTTCGTGTTGTGTAGTTGTTGTATTGTTGCTGATGTGGGTCACATGGATCACGTGGAAATTGTTTTATAAGAGAGACTCGACACATCCTTTTTCCGACACGTTCGGTCGCTTACCTTTTCCCTGCCTTCTTCGTCCTTTATCTCACTGATATCCCCTGGCTTAGTCACAACGGTAGGCTTATCAGCGGCTACGGCTTCATCAATGGCAACAAGCTGCTTACTCTCCCCGCTTGAGGATGACAAGCTGTCAGTGTTGACAACTGAGGGGGTCGGTGTAATCGAACTGCAAGTGATTGATATTTTCTGCATATTACGTTAGTTTAGTTTAACGCCTTTGCAAGGCTAACGAGAAAAAAAATTCCCTGCCGCTCGGCTCGGCGCAGCTCACCTTTCCCAGAAGCTTGGCAAGGAAGGTCGGGGGTTTGGGGGCAGAGTCGGTCGCGAATTGGGACAAGAGCGGGGTAGAGGGCGGTGTAGAGACTCTAGTAGTATCTTTGCCGCCTGCTGTCACGGACGCGGACAGCGCTCCCTGTTTTTGGCGAGACTGCTGTGATTCGGGCGATTTCTTTTTGCCATGTTTCGCCTTTCCCCTAAGATGTAAACGGCTGGGCCTCTCGTTTGGTTGTGTGTGTGGGATGGGAAAGCTGAGAAGTTTGTGTGCCCCAAAGGAATGGGAGGGGGAGCTTGGTGCTGAGCGAACATTGGGGCTGCGATTGTGGTGGTAGTGGTGGTGGTGGCGGCTGTTTTTGTTCTTGTAATTGACATTGTTGTTGTCGTAGCTGCCGTTGGTCTTGCCGTGCGAGCGCTGTTGGTTGTGCCGTTGGAAGTTACTAAAGCTGCGGAAGTTTTGGGCGTCCTGAGTATCCGGGAAGCTGGGGGCTGAGTGGACCCGATGCAACACATTTCGCTAAAAAAGAGTTTGATTAGTAAATTTTTCCTGGACATAAATCGGCTGATTTGTTTGCTTGCTCACCTCAGAGTAGTGCATCCGATTATCCATCTGCGTTCCTACGATTACCCATTGGGAAAATTCCCTCAACCTCAACCTGTCTCCTGGAATGTCCAGCTCAAATTTGCCATCGAACCCATACATCAACTTGTTCTTGAGCTCCTCAAAGTCCGGCTGAAGATTAACGATTTGATTGAAATTGAACACAAGGCCAAGCTGAACCCAGCCCTCACTATCCATGTTCGAGCGGAGGAAAATGTCGCTGATGTTGCAATTTCAGTCAGTGAGTGAGTGAGGGAGGGAGGGAGGGAGTGAGGGAGTGAGGGAGTGAGTGAGTGAGTGAGTGAGTGAGGGAGTGAGGGAGTGAGGGAGTGAGGGAGTGAGGGAGTGAGGGAGTGAGTTTGTGTGGAGTGTGGTCGGGGAACGGGGAACGGGGAACCGAATGGGGAACGCGGAACTAACCTGCACAAATTAGCAGGCGAAAAGTAGTAATTGCATTGTTCCGCTGCCTTCTTCGTATTCTCCTCCTGTAGCGCGGCCGCTTTGCCCTCATTTACGTGGATGAAGTCCTTGTAGGTCTATTGATCGGTGCATGTTTGGGTGTGTGGGGGTGTGTTGCGTGGGGTGTGGGCAGCAGGGTGACAGAAGTCAGAAAGCAGTAAGCAGTTAGTTACTTAGTGGCGTAGGCAACCTCTTATGAATACATTGCCCTTGAACTAAAACTCAACTCACCTTCTTCTTTTTCGGTTTCACTCTTTTCTTGCTAGAGGTTGTGGTCTCCTTTGAGGATCCATCCCCATCCTCCAAAGTGGACCCACCGTTCGTGCCGTCGCTTGTTATAGTCGACAAAGATGGTGACCAATTTTCTGTTTCGGCTGAATTAGCGGCCGACTGAATGCCGAAGACTGCGACTGTGCACAGACACACATTTTGAGGATTAAAAAAGGGTGCCGCGAGAGAGATTTTGTTCATTAGATGAGGTTTGCGCATTTGATAATTAACAGGTGCAAGTGAGGGAGGGTAACTGTGGAGGTGAGACTGAGGGGGGAGGGAGGTACTCACCCTTACTTTCGTCCATAGCGGAAAGGAGGGATTGTGTTCTGCAAGTATGCGTATTTAAACGTGGTATTTGAAATTAATATGAAATGACGTTAAATAAGGCTACTGGCCTGGCCCTTCTGTGGTACAGCAGTGGTGGTATGATTGAGATTATGACCCAAAAAACCTTTTTGAGGGTGGTTTCTATTGTTGAACGACGTTGAAAGTTTTGGATTTTGACATTTTTGTTTATTTTCTGTCAAGCTTAAGACAAAACAAGAAATATCGATTTTTCCTTGTGTTGTGACTTGTATTATCGGGACGGAGTTGCAGAAAACATTTTTCGCGGATGAATGGCAGACTTCTCGGACCAAAGTGGTGTGAGTCGGGATCGACTGAGCGAGGCGCGCTACAGTTGTGTAGTAGTGAGGCGCGCTACACACATACCGCGTGGGCTTCACAGCTCCGTAGTGTCTACGCTGAGATGAGGGATCGCCAGCGAAAAGCAATCACCAAGGAGGCCAAAATGAGAGGAGACAGCTTCTTCTCGGAAGTAGATGTTGTGGATGAGAGGCGTTGTTTGGCAATAAGCGCGCTACTGACGGATAGCGATAGCGACAGCGACAGAGACAGCGATACAAACAAATGCTGCTGGAACGAGAATTTCAGCACCCTGATGAAAAGGCTAAAAGACGAATTTGGCCATGATTGTATGGTGTATTCCCCTTGTCCGAAGAAAGGGGAGGGACAGCTTCACTGGACACTGCTGCAACTCGTCTCGTTCAACGATTACGAGGAAGAAATGAATGGGGAGAACTCCAGGGACATTTACAAATCAGAGAATTACCTCACTGCAATTCAAGATTCTTTGAACGTAGGAGGGCTGGATTCTGAGATGGAAATAGATTATGTGGGAATCGTCGTCGTTTCTACCGGCATTCTAATGGTTGGCTATCCAAGCAAGGCAATTAATAATAGCCGAGATGAGCTCAGACGACGAATGAAACGTGACAATCTCCCAATTAAAGAGCCTTTCGTTAACGACATCGTCCACAGGTAGGTGTACTTAGTTTGGCGGGCGGATGGGGGGCCATGATTCAGAATTGGCTTTGCCGAAACTTGCTTGTCGACTAATCCTAATCTTCCTTGGCACTCGCCACTACTACTACTTGCAGCACTCTTCTGCGCGTGATTGATAATAGCAAACCTGATCTGCATATAAAGTTACTGGCAATCGCAGAAGAGTTTCAGGATACTCACTTTGGATCAGTCACTCTACGAAATGTCAGAATTGGTCCTGCAAGCTGGAGGATGTTGGAGGACGAGATCAAAAAAACTCCCCCCTTTCTCTCCTGGAAACTGTTCGCGAATGATAACGTCGAGGAGGAGCGCGCCTTCACCGTTTCGGGGGTCAGCGGGGCCGACTTAGCCAGGGAAGTCAAAGAGGCTCTCAGCTCCAAGCTTTCACCCAGCAAGGAGGGCACAGAGGGCTGGTCCCGGACCAACTCAGAGGTCAGCTTAGACAAGCTTGTCGGAGGCATTGGCATGACCTCCAATAACAGCAGCACAAACAGTCTCGTTGAATTGTGGAATGCTGGGATAGAGAATACCGCCAATATCATTCTCAGCGACGATCACCTGGCGGCTACAAATGCCGGCAATGCCGTCGACGATGATAAAGCTGAAGAAACCAACGAGTACCTCAACTCCCAAACAATTTCGGGAGTTGGTGGATTACAGATGCAGGCAGAGCTAAAGCGCCAGATCGAACGCGAGAACAAGCTCATTTTGCAAACCTATCTCCAGGACTTCTATTAACAGCCTGAGACTTGAGACTGATACTCACGGTGATCGAATCGAAGAAAGACGGACGAAGAATGATAAACGACGAGGAAAACAAGAAACAGAGTATGTAATGATGGGAAGTGAACAAGTTAGACTAAGCAATTTGACTCTCTGTGGTTACTTATGCAGAAATATCAGCTCTGAGCAAGTTATTTCCCACTAAAGACAATGGGACAAATCTTAACATTTTTACGTAACAAACACCGAGTGCTGTAAAATAACCACGGAGTGTAGACAAACCTGATGGATAAAGACCGACTGACTTGGCCTAGCGTCCAAAAAATTGCCTCTTAAAAATTTTTGCAGGGTGGTTGCTTCTTTTGTGAAAGAGAAGAGAAATTTTTCTCTTCCCAAATCTTATATATTTATATTTTGAATTAAATATTTTTAAAAAATAATAAAATAAATTAATTATTATTGTTGATGTAATAAAATCTAAATTATTTTTTAATATATAAAATTATATTATATTTGATCAAATTATAATAATTTTTTTTCAATACTATAGATTCTAAATAATTACGATATATCTTAAATTATTATTATAAAATAAAATTGTATTACAAAAATGTATTTTAAGTAACGAATTCCATTTTTTTAATTTCATCTTTCAAATTTTCCCTTAAATCATTCATTCTCCTGGTTATCAGATTATAATGGCAGTCACAATGGATAGGTGTATTAATGAATGTCATGGCTTTGCACTTAAGCATTTTAAGAGATTTTGACGAACCTCAAGAAAGATTCTTGTCCTTAGCAACCATTGCAGGGAAATTTTCACTTGACGAAAAAAGCGAAAGCTGACAACACATTTCTGCGTCAAAAAACAACTATTCAATTTTAATTCCCGCCCTCTACCAACTACCAACTTTTAGGTAATTAGCACCTCCCGTTTGCTTCCCGAGCCCGTTGCAACCTGACTCATAGAAAAGACTACTTAAACAATAATTGACTCCTTTGGTCAACAATGTCTGCGGAGTTGACGGAAGATGGTTATCCGGTGAAATGGCCATCAGAATGGGTGGAAGCTTGGGATGATTTCCCCGAGGAAAACAAGACTATCGGACAGGATTTGCCATGCCACAACCAGGGCGTGCGCTTTGACAATGCGTCCCATCTCTTTAAGTATGTTTGCGTCGATAACATGCTAGGGTTGGAGAGTAGAAAGCCTCAATTTGATTACATTCCCGTTTGTAAATACCCTTATGTGAACAAGGGTTGGGGCGACGACGGGGTGGAAGGCTTTGACGACGTTGTCTTGAATGACTGTAGCATTACCCTCTCACAGTCAATGGGCGGGTACGACAAGCAGTGTTTGACAATGATTCTCATATCGCTTGTCCCGGTTGGCTTTAACTATTTGTTCCTGAAGATGGCAAATGATGCCAAACCAAAAAATAAGAGGCAAAAGCGTTTTTGGTTCCCGGACAAGAAGCCGACAATCAACGAGCAACTTCTCTGGCTGAATGTCTTTCTGGGTTTGTGGCACAGTGCTCGTTGCATTGACCCCCTGGGCTATGCGGGCAGGCTTACTCTTCGGAACTTCCACACAATTACAACTGCATTTTGTGTTGCCATACCGGTGCACATTGGCTTCCTGCTAGTGGTCAGCTGGATCACTATCGTGGACGGGGGAAAGAGCAAAACGACTCCAAGGTGGGCTCGGGCAGTCTACCAGAGTGCCAAGTATTCAACCTACATTGTTGAGATATCTTGTGGGATCCTTGAGTATCGGACCGGGGAGTCGGCTGTTTACTCGGCAGCTATTGATGGGAGGGTCGCGGCAATCAAATATTTAGTCTCTGTTTTCTGGTACTTTGTCGGTGGGACACTATGCTTCGTGTACGGACAAAAAATATCGAACCAGCTGAAATCCAGCAAGAAAGATGTTGCAGAATCGCCCCAACTAAAGCGAATTAAGCGCATGTGTCGCCTTAGCTGCACAGTTACAGCATTTGGTGTCCTTGTCAAACTCTCAGGCGTGTTCGGGAGGGCTTTTCGCATGAATCAAAACATCCCATCGTGCAAGGGAATTGCCACTGATCAAATCCCTACATTTATCTGGATCACGCAATACGTCATCACATATATCTTCCAGCCAATGTACCAAGGAAAGCGAGCTACGACAGCACTGGTCATTTATAGTTCCAGGAAGATCATGTCTACCGCCAAGAGCACTGCAGGACGCTCTAGTAGGAGCCGGAAGTCGACTGGAGCGACAACCAACAAAAGCGGCGGCAGCAGCACCACCGGCGTATCAACTGGAAGCAGCACCACCGGCGTATCAACTGGAAGCAGCACCACCAGCAGCACCACCAGCAGCAGCAAGCAAAGCAGTGGTTGGTTCAGCAGCAAGTTTAAGAGCAGTACGGGAGCCAGTGGCCTTAGCGACGCCAGCGATGTCAGCGATGTTAGTGAATACAGCGAGGTTTCCGGCTTTAGTGGCGCCAGTGAGCTGGGCAGTGAATTCCAACAGGACGATGATGGTGTTGGGGACGGGGACGTGGGCGTGGGCGTCGATGAGGAGGGGCAGCAAGAGGGAGGACCCCCCCCCTTCACCGGAGTCAATGGTGGCACAGCTAAAGTGACACCGCAATGATACAACCCCCCCCACAATTCTCGGCACAATGTATGTTCTCGTCTCGGCACAAAGTTGTAAGGCTGAAATAAAGACGTTTTTTTACTTTTGAAAAAAGTTCTGAAAAAGTTAACGTTCGTATGTTGGTTGGTGGCATAGAAAACTAAATTTGAAAGTCAAGTCAGCAGACAGAGAAAGAGAAAAATAAAAACAGGTTGTCCTCCTCACACAAACTACTGAACACCAAATCCTAACAACTCCGATCCCCTACCATAATCAAGTGAGAGGTCATCATCCTTGTTAATAAATATCCTCAAACCCCCTCAACCCCTGTCCAAGCAAGAGAAAAATGGCTTCCAAACTTCTCCTCTCAATAATATCAGTATGCTTCTTTATACGCAATGCATTCTCACAGAACATTCGAGGTGCTGACCCTCCCGCATGTTTAACAGACTGCGACGGCGGAGGATGCGATTACAACGATTGCAACAGCAATGCTGTTGCATGCGGCGGGGGTGGGTGTACTTTCACTAACTGCCGAAACCCCTCCTGCCCAGGGGGAGGGTGCGAGTTCTACTCATGCACG
>ERZ651776.3945-NODE-3945-length-14151-cov-4.967529_pt1 | contig 14151 bp, 13 predicted proteins | sample MGYA00514761_ERZ651776 | MGnify/ENA metagenome assembly ERZ651776 | reverse complement strand
GGGCAATTTTTCGGGCGTTCTCAACCCTGCCTAGTTTCAATTCCAGCATGCCAAGTTGACCCAACAAGTCGACGTCCTTTCCGCACCGGATGAAGCCCAATTTGAGCAATTTTCTCGCCTTGTCGAAATTGCCCCTCCCAAACTCCATCTGAGAAAACCCTTGATAGAGGGCCCCGTGTCGAGGGGACATTTTCAGACCTTGCTGAAACAGTTTAGCAGCGACCCCAAAATTGCCGTTCTGTCTCTCGTGAACGGCCCAGCTCTGCCAGGCGTGAGGGTGCCATTTGTCCGCGATGACGGCTTTGTTGAACATGACCCTCGCAAAGGCTCCGTTGTCCAGCCTTGCTTCGGTCATGGCAGAGCCCAGCAACAAACGCGAGTTGTTCCCATACTTTCTAATCCCCTTGTCGAATATCCTCTTTGCCTTCTTGGGATCATTGGAGCGCAGTGCGGCCATTCCCAAAGTATGTATCAGGCGGGAGTTGTCATTGCTATTTCCAATGCGTTGGGAAGATATTTTCAAACCAGCCGCCAAAATCTTCATCGCAGCATCCACATTCCCCACATTCAACTCCATCCTCCCAAAGCCGTGATATACAGAAGTAACGTCAGTACAATTCGCCCTTATCCCGCGTTGGTAGATGTCCCTCGCAAATGTTGTGTTCCTGAAAAATTCTTGGTAAATGCTCCCGAAAGCGTTGTACAGAGCGCCGTGCCTCGGCGACAAAAAAAGTGCCGAGCTATAATACCCCTCCACAACGTCTCGCAAGTCCGATTCCGTTTCCATTTTCATTTTCATTTTCATTTTCATTTGAGTATCCTCAATGAATGATAGCTCATTCTTATGTTTTGTGACGAGTCTAGCGAGACTTATATAACTTTCCACGCTCGGACCAAGCCTAATCGATTTTTCGTACAGCTCCTTTGCGATAGCAAAACGTCCTGTGCGCTCCTCCAGCGTACCGTGAAAATGCAGAATGAGAGGGTCGTCGGGAAAACGGCTTTCTGCCACCTCCAATATCTCCCTCGCCTTGTCGATGTTATTGGACTTGAGCTCAATTTTCGCCCACAGAATAAGCAGCGTACCGTCCTTGACAGACTCATTGTCTATTTTCGTGCAGGCCATGGCCAGAGAGTCGCGCCAGGCTGCTGCTGCCTTCAATGAATCACCGTCGTTTCCTCCGTCATTGTCACTGTCACGGTCACGGTCACGGTCATTGTCACTGTCGTCATTCGACAAGGACGCCAAATACGTACTATCCGCCACGCCATTGTACCCCACGACCCGGTCGTCTTGGTTCATTGACGATTTCTTGCTGCGCCAGTTCTTCTCCAGTTTGGCAAGGGCAATTTTAGCCCAGTCATCCGCCACATTGTCGGCATCTTTCGAATCCGAAGAATGGTCTCTGTTATTCAAATCGACGGCCAACCGAAGAATCCTGACAGCCTCGTCCCAGTCTCTATATACCTCCTCCTCCAGCTTTGCCCACCCAATCATCACCTCCGTCCTATCCTTCCGAGTTGACATGGATTCATACCAGCGACGGTAAGTTGAGCGAGCCTCGTCGTACTTTTTTTTTGCGCTCAAGATGTCACACAGCGAACAAATAACAGCAGCTGTCGGCTTCGATGTGGATATATTCAATACTCCGTGTATTGTTTCCACTGCACCCCTGTAGTCCCCCCCGCGGAACAAAAGCTGTGACAAACCATGGATCGCATAATTGTTCATTGGGTCGATCTGCAACACCTTCTCAAAGGTCGCCTTGGCCAGTGTATGATCGCCAAGCTTTTCAAGGTGGAGCGCGTAGGATGTCAGAACGTGCACATTTCTCGGACAGAACTTCACCCCCTGTTGATATATCTCATTTGCTTCCTCGCTCAGATTTAACCTCTCCTTCAAATTACCCAATTTCACGTAGCTGTACCCGTCCGACGGGTCGACAGTGAGAACCTCCCGCAACAAACGCTCACCCTCATTGTAGTCGCCGTGCTTAATCTTGCGCAGTGCGGTCTGGTACATCGAGCGGAGGGTATATTTTTGTCTTGATGTCAGCGGAGGCTTTCCAGCCTTCTTGGGGAGGGAAGAAGGGGATGAAAACCCCAGAGCAGTTCGACGCACCATTACAGGAGAAGGAATCAAGAGAGGAAGCGCCGCCACGAAGCAAGAGAAAATAGTAACCAACCTCATCGTGAGATGAGACGATGAGACACTTTGCCCTTCAAGTTCTTTCCCCCTAAGTTTATTCGTTAAGTTTTCCCCCACAAGAGACGAGACTCGTTAAGATTAGATTTGAGCGGTTTTGCGCAAACTTTGGGTTCAACTCCTATGTGATTTGGAAGGTTCTGTTTTTCTGTGTGAAATGTGAAATCAAAAAAAGAGTTTGAGGTCAGCTTCGGTGCTCTTTTTTGTAAGCGGAATCGCCACAATTACTGTCGCTTTTCCGTTTTCTTTTGCAAGCGGAACGCCACAATTTAAATCAGCTATGCCTCCATATACGTTGGAATTTTTGCTGATGCTGGTTTTGGTTCCGACAACTTCTTTTCTCTCGCATCCCATCACCACCAGCTGCAGATCGGGAGTACACACTCGCCTGAGCGGATGGTTCGATGATTCAATTGATTTTATACTGGGAACAACACCAAATTTGGGCGATTTCAATGATGCCAACAGTGACATTGTTGTTCCCTCTTCTATATCCAGCAACAATGAAGATTCACTTGCTCAGAGTTTTGACGGGAGGGTTCTTCGAGAGCTCATCGTGAAGAAATGGGGCGAAGATTTTGATGTGGAGTTCAAGCGCACTGATTACCTGGGGCGTTCGACGTTGTATTTGAACATAACACCATGGTCCCTTGGGAAGAAACCTTTTCGGCATGCAAGCGAAGCTGATTACCTTTCGCACTTGGAGGCGGTTGCTCAGCTCTTGATAAAGTACAAATCAGTCGGCAAGGTAGTGAATTTCATCGATGAAACGAAGAAAGCGCCTCGACGGAATACCATTCCGATATTGATGGTGAGTATCAGATTGAATGTTGACGATGGCACTGTCAAAGATATGTAGGTAGGGTAGATAGTAGATTAGGACAAGACACAACAACGCGAGGAGCAGTGAAAAGTAGCCCAAATGCTTTACTTCCAAAAAAACCTCTTCCTTCTTTTTCATATTTTATCCAGGGCTCTGTTGAACCCACCTTTCCTGTTCATGTACTGTCGATACTTTCTTGCTTTATTGACACTCGTTGCGCCCCTGGCAGCGGTATTTTTGTTGCTTGCAACCTCCTTCCCCTTGGTGGACCCAAATCCCCCGAAGCCCATCATTGCTGCTATATTGGCAGCATCTTCGTCCATCTCTTCTTCATCGCTTCCCGCAGCCACTGCTGAACTCTTCTTTGATTTCCCGTCGCGGTCGTACTTTTCGTCCCCTTTGCCGTCATCGCCATAGTCATCGTCGTCATCGTCCTCCTCCTCTCTCATACGTCTCATTCTCTCTTCTCTCTCCCTCTCAGCATCCGCACTCCTTTGGTATGCAACGACCTGTTGGGGTGGGGTGTGAGTTTAATAATGATAACGACAAAGATAATCATATTGATATTGATATTGATATTGATAATGATAATGATCTCACCTGCCCGTCTTCTCTCACCCCCGCGTCTGGGTTGACCCGTCTACGCTTTGTTGGCCCTTCGACTGCTTCATCTAAGCTGCTAGAGGGAACGTAATTATCCTGCGCCGGGGCAACGTCTTCAAAACGAGCAGGGGCCGTTTTGCGCTGCTCTTGTTGCGGCTGGTATTTTTGGGGGATATCCGCAACCTCCTCGCCCTCATCAGTCGGGGCAACGCCCCTTCCACGACCTCTCCCGCGTCCCCGCCCACGGCCGACCATTTCGTGATATCAGTAATTAATTTTCGAGAAAAAACAGGCTCTACGGAATGACACGGAATGGCTCTGCGCCGAAACACGTTAATTCTCCAGTTCGTCGAAGAATTGTGACAGATTTCTATCGCAAGTATAGCACAAGTATAGCACAAAATTCAGCCATTAAAAGCTCAACCAATTCACAATTTTACCCTACTTTCCCTCTCTGGCGATATCCCACAAGTATTCATCTTCCTTTACATCAACCCGAAACAAACGATAAACCCTATACTACCGATAAATTTCCTCATCCACTCCATTCCAATCATCGCATTTTCTACCATCCATGGAGGAGTCAATCGATGATTTCGTTCTCCGCATGCAGTCTAAAATTACCGTCTCGGCCCTGCCTCCACCACCTTCACCACAAAAAACAACTGCACCCCACTCTCCACCACAGAAAAGTATGAACTCACAATTTTCTGAGACCAAGGCAACAACCGTGAGCATAACAAACGCTACAAAAATCGCCGTCGCTGTCCCCGTAGCTCCATCAGAACCTTTCGCAAGCGAAGGTGTAACCATGGACGATTGCGACGACGATTTTTTTGAGGATGGAAATTACGAGGATGAAAATTATCCTGACGACGATGATGTTGATTTTGCTTCCATGGAGTCGACACTGATAGGGGAGGGATTGGGAGTTGGAGGTGGCGGTGGGGGTGGAATGAGCGAGAAGGGGCTGTCCAAGCTCCTCAACGTGAGCAACATGTCACATTCGACCACCAACACTGTCACAGCAATGCAGCACCTGGAGCAGAAGGTGAGTGGTTGAGTTTTAGTTTGGTAATAAATGCCAGGGAAAATATTTTTTTATCCTCTCGTTCGTCCGTCCGTCCGTCCGTCCCTATCATCAAGTCCCTATCATCAAGTCCCTATCATCAAGTCCCTTACAAATGCCCCCCTTATCTTCGCACAACAATTCAGAAAACAGCGTCACATACAGGGCGGGATGACCGTGCGACTTCTGAGCAGTGTTTGGATCCTCGTACTCGCTTGATTCTTTTTAAGATGCTGGCTCGGGGCTTTTTGCAGAAGATTGATGGGTGCTTGTCCACCGGGAAAGAAGCGAATGTGTACTATGCACTTGGCGGCGGCGGCGGCGGCGGCGGCAATAATGGTGGTGTGAACTCCTCCACTCCAAAGGAATACGCGATAAAGGTATTCAAAACGTCTATCTTAGTCTTCAAAGATCGGGACAAATACGTCTCAGGAGAGCACAGGTGGAGAAAAGGTTATTGCAAGTCTAACCCTCGCAAGATGGTCAAGGTTTGGGCAGAAAAAGAAATGAGAAACTACAAGCGTCTTTTTGAGGCGGGTCTGAAGTGTCCCGAACCTATCTTGCTGACGAACCATGTCCTTGTGATGGAGTTTTTGGGACGGGAAGGTTGGCCCTCTCCTCGTTTGCGGGATGCAAATTTGAGCGAAAAGAGGCTGCGAGAAGCTTACATCCAATCAGTCAGCATCATGCGGATGATGTTCCAACGCTGCAAGCTGGTCCATGGCGACTTGTCGGAGTACAACATGCTCTGGCACAACAACGAGGTTTACGTGATTGATGTAAGCCAGTCCGTGGAAAGCGACCACCCATCAGCGTTGGACTTCCTGCGGAAAGACTGCCAGAACGTCAACGATTTCTTTCGCAAAGCGGCAGGACTGCAGACAATGTCCACCAAGGAGCTGTTCGAGTTCGTCACCAAAATTGGGGATGTCGACGAGGGGGTGGCGCTTGATATTATCATGGAGAAGGTGGAGAAGAGGAGTGAAATGTTGGAAAACGAGAGTGACGAGCAGCGTCTTAAGCTGGAGAGGGAAGCGTCATCTGCCGAAGCTGTCTTTATGAGTCAGTTCATTCCCCGTTCACTAAACCAGATCGACGAGAAGGAGCAGAAGCTAATGAGAGAAGGCGAAAGGGAAGCCGATTTCGTCACGGCAGTGGGGGAGTTGACTGGGGTAGATTTTGGTGGGAGTTTGCTGGATGGTAGCGGTGGTCGCGACGGTGGTGATGTCAATGACAACGGCGATGGCGACGGTGACGGTGACGGTGACGGCGACGGCGGTGGTAATCATCATGATGACGATGGCGGCGAGTGTGACGTTGATCGTTTAGAGGGCGATGGCGGCGATCATAGTGACGGCGATGATAGCGATGAATACTCAGAAGGAAGTGATGATTCTGATTCTGACACAAAGTTTGTCAAGATTCCAATGACGGAAGAGGAGCTTAAAAAGAGGAAAGAGGACAGAAAATTATGGCTGAAAGAGAACAAAAAAGCCGCCAAGGAAGCGGCCGCTCTTAAGAGAACAACCAAGGTGAAAAAGAAGGATAAAAAACGTGCAATAAATAAAGCAAAAAATAAACGAAAGGGCGGTGGTTGAGTTTACGGCACCTTATTTTGGGTACAAATTTCTATCAATAATTATAAATCATACACGACCGACCCATCTCTTGGCATTCTCTCGACACCACCATATATTTAACCATCAAATTCAACGAAGAAGAAGCTGTTGGGTGAATAACAGGCAACATCATTCCACTGGCCATCGCTGCTGGACGAGCTGGGGTTGTTCTTCTTGCCTCCCCTCATTACAAGGCAGTCCTCTTCACCGCTCTCATTGGGTTCGCCGTTCTCAAAGTTGTTGTACTGACCTTCAACCCCTTTGCCTCCCTGATTGGGGCTGCCACCAGTCCAAAAAATTACGCCATCAGTCAGCATATTGCCGCTAATCCACTCGAACGTGCCCTCGCTCTTCATGTCGCAGCCCCCAATCCAGGCGTCGGTATGGTCCTTGAAGTTGCTGTCCGACTGGAGGAGGCTCAAGAGATAATCGTTCTCCTCCTTACTTTGAATAGAGGCGAGGTAACCAGTGTTCCCATTGTGGCACCTATGTCCGGCATCCTGCATGGCCTCTCTCCACGTGATTCTCGCGGGACTGCTGCTGTAGGCACCACCCACGATTTGATAATAGTGCCCGTTGTGTTCATAGGCTGTGTACGACGGGGTACGTCGTGTTTCGAGTAAGTGCGGTTGCTGTGTTAGTGGTGAGCGAGTCAAAAAATGAACCATCCATAACATCAGATCAGTTCAGTTCAGTTCAGTTCAGTTCAATTCAGTTCAGTTCAGTTCAGTTCAGTCATCCATACAATCAATCATCCACGGTTTAACACTCACCCTTCTGACCCCAAAGCATATCGTCCTTTCCGCTACAATCTAATCCCATCATAACACCGCGCGCGATCTTATTGTGGTAGTCATCTCCCTTGCCGTTATTACCCCCACCTCCAGCACTTGTAATAATAACAATCAACAAAATCAGCCCAGCTGCACCAGCTACCATCTTGGCCATTGGCTTCTCGAAAATTTCGCTGAGGCGGTTCCATAGTGAGTTCGAATTGTTGTAGAAGCCATGCGAAGGGAGAGCAGTTCGTGAATGGGAAGCAGAGGGGGAGTAAGGATCTCCCGTGGAGAAGGCACTCGATGAGGAATTTGTCAGGTCAGCAGTATTGGAGTAGCCCCCCGACTCTAGGAGGCTGCCGTTTCCCTTATCGGTGACTGGAGCATATGCAGTATCGTCCATGCTGTTTTAATGGAGTGTGTCTTGGGTTTTTTATGATGTGGGAGCTGCCCAGTCCAATGGGAAGAGTTCATCAAAAGAAATAACCATTTTTCGTACTTATCTTTAATTTTTCTACACCTTGGTGGTCCACTTTTAGCTGTCATCAACACTTCGTATATTAAATCCACAAATAACGTTGATTTTGTTAAGGAGTTGAATATGTGTGCTGCGTTTGATTCTTCAGCCCCCCTTCCCCAAGAAGTACTGGATGCCGGAGAATCGATTGGCATTGACGTGCGGGCAATCAGACAGAAATACGCGACACAGAAAATAGTTTCGAACCTGGGAACGGACGAGGATGCAATAAAAACAAAGGCCATGATTGAGGACGCCGAGAGGATGAGACAACTGGAAGCGATGAGTGAAGGCAAGCCTGTCGAAATTGCGCAAAAAACCTCCAGTCAGTCAAAGCGCTTAGATCGTTTGGTCGTATGCCAGCGTTGTTTGGGTCAGGGGCTTGTCAAGACCGAGTACAATTATCAAATCCGGGAGACAAACTGCGATGAGTGTGATGCAGAGGGAATTTTGTTCAAAAGTGATGACGGCCGCCTCGTTAAGATGAAGGATAGTGGTGCGGAAGCGGTGGTGCACAAACCGATGTCCGACGCAGATGCGCGGGCTCTTGCCAACGGTGGAAGTAAGAATTCTTTTTCTGCTTCCATTGACGATACGCTCAAAGCTAATTTCGGGCCTGATGGCAAACCCGTGAAGATATCCATGGCAAATCACGTGGACGACGACCCGCCGCCGGTCATGTGCTAACCCTAACTGACTGACGCGTAGGTTATACAGATAATAACACAAAGTAACTTTTAGAAGGACACAAAATGAGACACTTATGACGAAATTTGACGAGAAAAAGAACAATTTTTTTAAGAAGCTGAGAAAAGAGACAAAATAAAGAAGATCACATTAAATTTCTGCCGCACACACCGTTTTAGACACTGAGAACACCGTATCCTCACAAAGAATAAAAAGGCCATCAGGCGGATTGAAAAATTGAAAATTGCTGATGTCAGCAAAATTGGCATTGGCTCTGATTTTCCTCCTTTATCGCGCTGATTGCTTCGTTAGTCCCCCCCCCATCGTCGTGCGCCCCCCCAATCGTATTAGTCCTCTTACAGACCGCGTCAATCCCTACGAAGGGGAAGAAGAACAAGGATACATAAAATTCTTAAGGTCCAAGGCTGAAGCAGAAAAGGAGGAGGCATTTGGGGGTGACGGTGACGTGGGCAAAAAGAACGCGAGCGACGACAGCTCGGGCAGCGAGAGTGTTGGACAGAAGAACGAGGAAGAAAGCAGGGGACCAGTCCGAAAAAAGCGGAAACCACTTCTGATTTTGGAGAAGGTCGCAAGCTTCCTGGCAAGAACTACTTTGTCTTATGAAGGGGCTTACAGTAAGAAGAAGGAGAGCACTGAGGGTTATGTCAGCCACGACAACATAATATTGCGAGAGAACACATCGCTGGGCGGAATACCTCGCATGGAGAGGTATACAGCGTCAGACTGGCTCCACAACATCCGCACGGTGCCATTCAGTTCAATTCTTCGGCAGATTGCTGGTCCCGTGATATGGTGCAGCATCATGGGAGTCGTTGTGTCGTTAATTCATCGTCTGGGATCAATAGCCGGCGTGGTCGTCAACAGTCACATCGCGATCACGAAGACACCCCATACCCTCCTAGGTTCAGCTTTGGGCCTGCTGCTGGTGTTTCGAACGAACACTGCATACTCGCGTTTCTGGGAGGGTAGGACAATCTGGGAGCGCGTCCTTTGCACTTCAAGGGATCTCTCAAGGATGGTGAAATTGTACGAGGGCGAGATTGGGAAGGAAAAGCGCTTACGCTGTATGTGCTTGCTTGCGGCTTTCCCCTACTTACTTCGTCAGCGAGTTCAGCCGAACTGGCTCCTGAAAAAGATGGAACGCGACGAACGGAAGGCGAGGGGGGAGGTTTCCAAGGAAATTGTGGAGGCTGAAGATCGGAAGGAGCTGCTCGACATCAATAAGATCGACAAGCTCATGAAAAACATTAGCAAAAAGCAGATCCCGTGGACTCTTCTTCCAGAGGAAACCATTCGGAGGTGCAGTTCAGCTCAGAACAGGCCACTGTGGGTCTGTGACAGGTTAGCTCAGGAGTTCAAGAGGGTGCGAGATTCTGACAGTTTTAGTAGCAGGGAGCGATTGGTGTTGATCGGCTTATGCGACAGGCTTTCGAAGTCTATCGGAGAGTGCGAACGGATCGTGCAGACGCCCGTCCCTCTGAACTATGCGAGACATACCATCAGATTCTTGACGCTTTGGTGTTTAACGCTCCCCTTTGCGGTCTGCGGAGAGCTTGGACTAGCCACAGGTCCGGTGATAGGAGTCCTTACGTGGGCTCTATTCGGGATATACGAGATTGGTGTGCAGATTGAGGATCCTTTCCAGCGCACGCTCAAACTCTCTGTGATATGCGAGCAGATCAAGAACGAAATTGTTGACGAAGACTGGAGGGACCGCCGTTCTGCATTCAATTTCGACGAGGCGAAGCTGGACCAGACGCACCACTTGCCACAAAAAATTGAAAAGACCAATGAAGAGACAAATGAATACGAAGAGGAAATACTGAAGAAGGAGAGGGCGATTCGCCTTGCAGATGAGTGGGGGGCCTATGGTCCATACGGCGGATCCCCATCATCATCATCATCATCATCATCATTTCCTAGATTAACTGCGCGTTGATAGCGACCGGCGACCGAGACAAGGGGGGTGTACAAGTCACAAAAAACTAGGAAAATACAAATACGAGGATGATGTTTGTCGTCGACGAGACAAAGGGGGCACACGAAACTAGGAAAGATACACACATACACACATGAGAATTTTGTTGATGAAAAGCGTGCAAGACAGAAATGGCGAAGAAATTTTACTGCAAAAAATTAGAACGCCTTCACTTGTTCTCCTCGATGACCTTTTTCAGGCGATCGATGATTCCTGTGGGAGCAGCAGCGTCCAATACCTCCATTACTGTACGTCCTTTGTTATCCTTGGCGTCCACATCGACGCCCGCAGCCACCAGCGCTTTCACACTCGCAACGGCAGCCATTTCCACGGCCCAGTGCAATGCTGTCTTGCCTTCCTTGTCCGTCGCCATGATCTCGTCTTTTGTCAGCTTGGGCAGAATCATTTCAATGAATTCCGTCTTGTTCCAGCTCGCGAATTTATGCAGAGCCGTTAGGTGGTAATAATCTTTCCCGGCGGGATCGATCTTGGGATCCTCCAGGTGTGTGGCGATTTCCTCCTTGTTGCCTGGAAAGTCGATGAGCTTGCTTAGGGCTCGGCGTCCACCAGATTTTGCCCCCCCCTCCCCAGCCTTGCCTGCCTGATTCGAACCATCCTTCACCTTCCCCTCTACCCCAGAGAACATCGTCCTGTGGTTTGTCGTCGTCTTCTTGAGCTTGATCCCCTTGAGTCCCCCCAGGAGACCGCCTGCCCCTCCTCCTACTCCTCCCCCACCTCCCAAAGCCCCCAGAATTGCGGCCTTCGCGTTCTTGTTCGCCTCGTCCGTATAGACCGGTGTAGCTTCCTTCTCCTTGTACTTCTCGGAGAGTTTCTTTACCTCCTCCCTTACACCGCCCTCCCCGCCTGGACCTGACAAGAAGTCGGTGAATACCTTTACCAAGGGATTCTCGCTGTTGTCGCGTGAAACGTCACAGCATCCACGTCCCCACTTATCCGCAACAGACATCGACGCCCCCCGCGAAAGCAATATGTTCGCCGCGTTCACAGCCCCCTTGTCCCCGCTCCCCGCAACCAGGTGGAGAGGAGTCTCCAGATACTTGTTTTGAGCGTCGATGTCGCACCCGTTGTCTATGAGCATCTTCATTGCCCCGAGAGCGGCGTAGAGAGACGCTAGGTGCAGGGGGGTGTCGCTGTTTGGCGTCCGGAGGCTTGTGTCGACGCGGCTGTCCGAGAACAGTACCGTCAACAATGGGACATCATCATTCAGACAACCATAATGGAAAGCACTCCTGCCGTCCTTGTCTACAAGGTTGATGCAAGCGGAACTTGTGCTAGGGTCGGATAAACAAGCCTTCACGCCGTCGAGGTCTCCACATGCCGCGGAGTCAACAAACTCAGTGCTGGTGGATGCCAGAGCAGACATGTGTGGTGAGGAAACAGGGACAGCAGTCCAGGTAGAGCTGGCGGAAAGAGTGGAAACACCCGGTTTAGGGTTTTCAGGTTAGGCTTTCCTATGGCGTTCAAAATTTGGGACCTGCACTTGTGTTATGCCGAATAATCTGGATGCAGAGATATATTTGAAAAACTTTCACAACTAAAAGGCATACCGGTAGGGTTATTACTTTTGTTCCGCTTGTGTGCTTGTGTGGAAAGATACTCTCTAACTTAAAGGGCCCCCACTTGTTTAAAATGGTCAAGACAACAATCGCTGATCTCCAATCTTTAAAAGGCGTCCGCAAAGTGGTCGCAACGACGGCCTTCGACACCTGGACCGCTGCGGCAGCCCAGGAGGCCGGCGTGGACCTCATCGTCGCCTGGGCCAACACCCTTGAGGATACCAAGTTCGTGGTCAGCCAAGTTCGCAAGGGCGCGCCGGACGTCGTCATCGGCACGGGGCTCCCCATTGACATTGCTTACAACAGTCAGGAGGACGCCCTCAGGTGCGCAGCGGAATTAAGAGAAGCCGGCGCGGACATTATGTACTGCAGCGCCCTCGTGCCGGATAAGTTCGAGGGACTCTGCAAGCAGCACTACCCTTGCTGCGGGCACTGCGGTTACCTCCCCGTGAACGACACCTGGTTCGGCGGTCCCCGGGGCGTCGGCAAGACCCCTTCGGAGGCCATTAAGCTCTGGGACGACATCATCGCCCTGGAGAAAGCCGGGTGCTATGCCATCGAGCTCGAGTGTGCGCCCGCGCGGTTCGGGGAGCTCATAACCTCCCGGACGAAGATGTCCATAATCTCCATGGGGAGCGGGAACCTCGACGGGCAATACGTCTTCGCCGAGGATCTCTTTGGAAGCAACCCCGGGCATGTACCGAGGCATGCCGTCGTCTACGGAGACATGTACAAGGACGCGGTTCGGCACTTAACGTCGTACAAGGACGACGTCCTGTCTGGCAAGTACCCCACGGAGGAGCACTGCATCAAGATCCCGGACGGCGAGTTCGACAAGTTCATGGAGCACCTGTCCTCCCACCCGGTCGTCCCCCCCCCCTCCACGGCCTTCAAGCCAAAGGGTCAAAAACTGACCATCTGGGACCTCAAGGCCCTCAAGGGAAAGCGCAAGCTCGTCGTGACGACTGCCTTTGACTACTGGACGGCCAAGGCAGCCGAGGAGGCCGGGGCGGACCTTATCCTCGGCTGGGGTTCCGACCTAAACTCCACGCAGTATGTCGTTAGGGAGGTGCGCCGCGGAGCACCCAACACCCTCATCGGTAGCGGGCTCCCCCATCCGGCGTACTGCAGCCAGAGGGACGCCCTCGCTACGGCCGGGGCCCTCCGAAACGTCGGCGTCGACGTATTCTACTGCAGCGGACTCGTGCCGGATAAGTTCGAGGGACTCTGCAAGCAGCACTACCCGTGCACCGGGCACGTAGGGTACCTCCCCGTCAACAACGAGTGGTTCGGTGGACCTCGGGCAGTCGGGAAGACTGCCGCTGAGGCGATCAAGGTGTTCGAAGATGTCAAGGCACTCGAGGCTGCCGGGTGCATCGCGATCGAGATGGAGTGCGTCCCCGCCCGCGTGGCCGCCGAGATAACCAAGAGGACCAACATGATAATTATCTCCATGGGGTCTGGGCCGGACTGCGACGGCCAATTCCTCTTCGCCGAGGACGTGCTTGGCTCGAATAATGGGAAGGTGCCGAGGCACGCGAAGGTGTATGGGAATTTCTATAAAGACGCGGTTGGGTACTTTAATAAGTACAAGGAGGCGGTTTTGAACCAGGCGTACCCGGAGAAGAAACATGAGATTAAGATGAGCGACGAGGCGTACGAAGCGCTTTATGTCTGGTGTTTTCCTGGACAGTAGATAATGTCCCACCTGGGTTTGTTTTTTTACACTCTCAAATCGCAATCTTAGAAGCGAGGAAAGACGAAATGAAGCGCTGAGGACTGCTGTAGACGAGAGACAGACCTCCTCGCTCCGCAAGAAGTAGCATGTATTTGCAAGAAAGTGGGGTTACACCGAAGCGGTTTCGCCTAAACCTTTTTATTTTAATTTCATATATATATATATTAGTGTTTTTTGCCCTCCCCGTACTACCCTTTCTTCTTCCTATGCAGGGTAGTAGTATCCGCCGGTCGGTCGTTAAAATATATGCTACACATTTCACTTTCTCCCTCGTTCCCTCCCGGAGCTTTTCACCCTCACGGTCCTCTCCCCGGCGATCAAGTCGTCGTTGAAGCGGAAGCCCCTGCTGCCTCCGCCGCCGCCGCCGAAGTCAGACGAGTCGCCGCCCTTGTACTCACCAGAGGAATCGTTCCCGGAATTGGTGCTGTACCCTCCGGCTGGGCTCCCGTTCCCCATGGGGCTGTTGTTGTTGTTGTTGCTGTTGCTGTTGTTGCTGTTGCTGTTGTTGCTGATGCTGTTGTTGTTGTTGGTGTTGGT
>ERZ651776.3935-NODE-3935-length-14184-cov-6.457007_pt1 | contig 14184 bp, 7 predicted proteins | sample MGYA00514761_ERZ651776 | MGnify/ENA metagenome assembly ERZ651776 | reverse complement strand
TCACCATTGAATGTACTTTTACCCCCAAAGCCTCTGAGCACAGTTCCATCCGATCCGTTCATATCCGTCACCAAACTTGTATCCCAATTTGGCATCGTCCCGTAATTATTTCCGGAAGCCCACTCAGTGCACTCGCCGGTAACTTCGGCCCCTTCTTCGGCCAAACACTCCGCGACAAGGGCGTGCCAACTCGCATCCGGGATAGGAGTGACGGGGGGCGGCGGCGGCGGCGGCGGCGACGGCGGCGACGGCGGCGGCGACGGCGGTCGGATCGTCTCGCGCGTGCACGCGCTAATCGGTCCATCTCTGTCGCAGCTGAACTTTTCTCCGAAAGCTTTCGCGTTGATGAACACGTTTGGTTGCACCGTAGTCGCGCCCAAACCTTGCCACATCGATATATCGCGATCAAATGCGTTTGCCGATTCAAACATTGATTCCATGTTTTGAACGTTCGCCGTGTTCCATCCGCTAATGTTTTGATTAAACGCAGACGCGTTTCGAAACATCTCCCTCATCGTGATGACTTTTCCAGTATCCCACTGACCGATGTCTTGGTCAAACGCAATACTATCGCGGAACATTCCTTCCATGGTTGTGACTTGCAAAGTGTTCCACGATCCAATCTCGCCGTTAAACGTCGGATGCGCTTTAAACGCGTCGAGCATCTTGGTCACTTTGCTCGTGTCCCAAATACGCATCGCTCCGTAACTCGTCGAACGCCCATACGACGCGCACTGACCCTCAACGGGGGATTCTTGAAGACACTTTTGAATGGCGTCCATGAAAGTGGCATAATTATCCGGTGGAAGTGGTTCGCAATCGTCCCAGCGTTTCAAAGGATCCGTCGTATAGCACCAAATGTTCGTATGTTCATCTGGATTTCTGCAAAAGTTGTGGTCGCCAACCAAAGTGTTCGAGTGCGCGTGCGGGTCTTCCGAGCTCCAATTCATGCACGCGTACCCATTTTTCGTCTTCGCTTGACACCCAACGTAATCGACGCCCCCGGTTCCAGAAATTGTTTCGTTGCACGCATTTTCAATCGGAACTTGCGCGCACGCCTTTAAAGGACCGTCTTCTCCACAAATCGAGCCGTACTTTGACAGAAACGCCGTCGCCCCCGAAAACATTCCAGTTTGAGCGACAATGGTAGCTTTTCCGGTCCATTTTGAAATGAATTCATCTCGATTAAAAGAGATCGCGTCGCGAAATAAAAACGCCATGTCGAGCGCGTTGGACGTATCCCACGCGCTCACGTCCCGATTGAACGAATACGCCCGAGAAAACATCGCTCCCATCGATTTTAACTTCTTCACATCCCAATTACCAATCTCGCCATTGAAACGAGAAGCGTACTCAAACATGCGCTGCGTTGTCGTCACTTGCGACGTGTTCCATCTACTCAAATCTCCATCAAAAGCGGAAGCTTTGAAGAACATTTTGCGCATGGTCGTGACGCGCGACGTGTCCCAATTCGACAAGTCTCCGTTGAATTCCGCCTTTCCCGCAAATCCAATCAAAGTCGACGTAGTTTCATTTTCACCGTTCATGTTTGTCACCCAACGCGTGTTCCATTTCGGCATAACTCCAAATCTCATAGTCCTCGATCCATATTTTTCGCACAAACCGGCGACGGGATCTTCGGCTAAACACTCGCGAACGGCGTCGTAGAACATCGCATCCGTGAGACAGTACAACTTAGATTTACACTCGCAAGAGTGCACGGGGCCACTGTATTGATTGTCGCACGCGAACTTCTCCGAAAACGCCGTCGCTTGGTAGAATATGTAATGCTGATACGCTTTCGCGTCGTTCCATCGAGTAATACTCCCGGTAAACTTGGACGCCGCCCAAAACATGTATTGCATATTTGAGACCTGTGAAACGTCCCATCGACCAATTTCTTGGTCAAAAACTTTCGCCGTGTGAAACATATTTCCCATGTGCGTCACCCCCGACACGTCCCATTTGCCGATATCTTGATTAAACGCCTTCGCGTTTTGAAACATTTGATACATGTTCGTCACCTGCGATACGTTCCACTTCGAAACGTCCCCGTTGAACGTTTCTTGACAGGTGGTACCAAACAGAGGATACTCGTTCATATTCGTAATCTGACTCGTATCCCAGTTTGGCATCGTTCCGTATCCCGAACTACTTCCATAATTCGGGCATTCGCCAGTAACGCAGCCGCTTTCGCTCAAGCACGCCGTAATCGCATTCGTGAACGTTGCATCCGTGAGCGCTTTCACCGATGCCACAGGCTCCATCGGCGGTGGAGGTGAGGCAATCGGCACCGTTGTCGTCGGCGGCGGTGGCGGTGGCGGTGGCGGTGACGCCAAATTTCCCGTCGGCGGAGGACTCAGAGGACCCGTCGGCGGTTCCGGCGGCGGCGTCAAAGTCGCCTGCAACCCCGCCGCCATCGCTCTCAAAGACGCCATCTCGTCCGAAAGGCCATCAATGGTATCTTCCACGTCCATATCGTTCACAACCACCCGCCCACCTTCTCGCACCACCACGGAGCCTTTTATTTCGCTCCTCTCCTCTTGGTTGTGCGCGTGCACGTCTCCGACGATCAACGTCTCCTCGTCCGCGTTGACGTGAATCTCGCGACCATTCCTCGTCACCATAATCGTATCGTTATGATACGTCGTCATAAACTTCACCGCCTCAACGCACGCGATCCCTCTCGATGCCGCCCAGGAGGCCGACCAACCCGCCGACGATGACGAAACCACCGTCCTTGGCAAAGGTACGTTTACCATCCTCCCTCCCGGGGAGAACAAACACATCAGCACGACCCACGGACAAAACGCCCGCCCAACCCCGACGCCGCGCGCTCCTCGTTCGCTTCGAAGAAGACGACGACGACGACGACCATCATCACCACCACCATCACCACCACCACCACTACCACCACCGCGCATCGTCGTCGTCGTCATCTTCTCCTTCTTCCTTCCAAATCCCTTTCACACACCCCCAACGACACCTTTTCGACAACACCAATATAATAAAGAAATGTCTTCTTCTTCTTCTTTGTCTTCTTTTCGAGAGGAGGTGTACCACCAACACCACGAAAGCGCGAAGGAGGACGAGGACGAGGACGAGGACGGTATATAAAAGTTACGCGTGTGCTGACGCTGCACGTACGCGCCGAGAGAGAGAGAATAGAGTGCTACTAATCGTGCGCCAGGGACGTAGTGGTCTTTGAAGACCTTCGTTCGTCCTTTCGCGGAGATAAAAAAAGATCGATCGATCGATCGATCGATTTAGGGTTTTATTTTTGCTTTTTTCCCTCCTTTTTTCGTATAACGGAAAAGAAGGAACCCATCTCTCTCTCTCTCTCTACAAATCACGCACGAATACTGTGACACAAATAATAAATACATTGGACTCTGCAGGCGAAGAATTCCTCGACGAGGAGGCGCGAACCCGTGAAAAGTTGGCGTCGTTCGCGTCTTCCGCGGAAGTTCTTTCCTCCTCGAAGCGGCGATCGAAAGGAGGAGGCGCTTTTTTATGACGATGACGACGACGATGATGCTCCTGTGCTTCCTCCTCGTCGTACCGCAAACAACAACCTCACGCGGTGGTGGTAAAAAGACCTCAGTCTTCTTTGCGAACGCGCAAAAACAGCAACAAAACGACGACGCGCTTTGGTGCGAACCGGAGAATTGCTACGATTTGTTGGAGTTGCACCAGCACAACGCGACCAAGGCGCTGATTAAAAAACAATATTTTAAGTTTTCAAGAATGTACCATCCGGATAAAATCGATACATACGCAGGCGCGGGCGAGGAGGACGATGAAGAAACGAGCAGCGGTAGTGATACTACTATTAACGACGAGGATGCAAAACTCGCGAAACGACGAAAAGAGATGACGCAAAAGTTTGCGAAGCTGGCTCGCGCGTACGAGGTGTTATCGGACGAAAGGAGACGTCAGGATTACGACTACGCGTTGAAGTATCCGGAGGATAAAGAACGAAATAGAGCGATGTTTTACAGAGACAAGTACTCCAATCAGCAAGGGTTAAAGGCGAGATTTACGTACATCTTTCTCGGGATTGCGATTGTGGTGACTTTGTTTCAGTTTTTTAACGATAGGAGCGTGTATAGAAACGTTTGGTTAGATTTCAAGGCGTCCGACATATACGCGAGGGAGATGAAGACGAGGTTGAAGAAAGTGAACGAAAAGAGGATGATGGCGAGCGTTGGTGGTGCCGGGAAGAAAAGAGGAGGAGGAGGAGGCTCGTTATCAGCCATGAATAGGGAGGATTCCAATTCGTCTTTGAACAACACGTCGACGAGCGGGAATAGTAACAATAAAGCGCACGCCAGTAAACGCGAAAAAAAGAAGTTCATGAGAAATCGAAGCAAAGAAGACGAAGAGAGAGATATATTAGACATCGAAGACGAGATGAAAGCGCAGTTGTTAGAACAAGGCGTGTTGTCGACGCCAACGTGGAAAAACTTAGCCGTTGTTATCCTTTCGAAATGGGCGGCGAAGAAGGCGAAAGAGCTTGGCGCAAAAGCGAAAGCGAAAGCGAGTGACCTCTCGAAGAAGAAAAAGTAGACGCGTTTAAAAGAGAGATTTGCCAACTATTGTTAACTTTAGCACCTAGTAGACGCCGCCCGTCGTTTCTTCGCTTCGGGACGAGCGTCGTAAAACTACATCGTCTAAACTTTTCTAATATTTTCCTAATTTATTCGCTACAAATCCTCTCCCTCTCTCTTTTACTCTTTCTTTTTTACTACTTTACTACATTTGATCGTACGTTTCCCTTCGAAGTTTATTACCCAACGTCAAGTACGCTTTTTGAATCATTTGAAACTTTTCCACCTTGCCTCCCTTCTTATCTGGGTGCCATCTGTGCGCCAATCGTCGATAACTATCCTTGATCTCCTCAATCGTCGCCTCGTTGCGTTTGTCGTCGAGTTCTAAAATCTTATAAAACGATTGCGAATCCGTCGAGAGTCCGCGATTTGCCGCCTTTCTTGACGCTCGATCCCAATCGTCTCCCCATTTCAAACGCTTCTCTTCCGCGCGCCTTTCCGCTTCCAACTTTTGCGCGCGTTGGCTCTCTAATTCTTCCCTTCGTTCGTTCCTCTCTCGACGCCGATAGACTTGATTCTCCCAAATGGCCAACGCCCACGATTTTCGTTCCTCGTTCACCCAATCCTCTCGCTTCGTGCGTTTCCACCGACTCCACTCCGCATCGTCTCTCGCGAGCTGCGCGCACTCGTCGAGCCAATATATAGATTGCTCTGTCGCAAAGTTAAACGCGTTGTGTTCTTTTACGACGTCTTCTCGATCCTTCTTTTGTTGCGCTCGTGAGCGAAAATCCAAAGTTTTCGCGTAGTGCGAAAGCAACGCCGCGGATACCACGCCGGATAAGAAGGATAGACCGTAATCTGTCATTCCAGAAAGCATAAACGTCAAGGTGCTCATACCTACACCTCCAATACCCATAGCGCGCTTCGAACACGCTAACTCATCGCACGCAACGTTTCCGGACGTTCCGCACACAATCGCGTTCCTGCGCAAATATCGAATCGTTTCCTTCTTTTCCGTTTCGTGTCCGTGCGTGAACTCTACGAGATACGCGGGCAAATACACAGCCAACGGCGTCCCCCGAGACACGACTTCCAAGTGAACGAGCACATCTTTCACGTGGTCCGTCGAAAACGTATCCTTGAGTTCCTTCGAAGCCTTTTCGCGAAGATCGTCTCGAATGTTTGCCAACGCCAACGTCCACGCGAACGAACGTTTAATTTCAAACGGCAACACGGTCGCATCGCTCGCGTTCTGTACTCTTCTCGTCTCTTCTTCTACTCCTACGTCCCCTTTCTCTCCCCCACTACCTCCTAACGACGTCGGCGGCTCCACCAACCTCGCAAAATCCGGCCGCACCGAGAACGTCGCAAACTGCCTCGCCGCCGCGTCCTTCTCGAAATCGTACCTCACCGCCTCGCCTCCGTTAAACTCTCGCCACTCCTCAATCTCTTTCCACTCCACGTCGTCGTCCGCGTTGCTCTCGCGCTCTCCTCCCCCATCTTTCCTCCCTCTCCCGCTAAACCCTACCTTCGCTTTATACTTCACCCGAAACGAAACGTCCGCAAACTTCCAATACGGTATCAACGTCTTCGAAACCGTCGCTCCGCCGCCGCCCGCCGCCTTCGACGACGACGGCGAAGAAGAAGAATCAACAACTTTCCTCGGTCGCAACGGATCGCGCTTCAGCCATCTCTCAAAAATCGCCAGCGCTTCTTTCTCCGTCTCGACGGTAAACGCGACCGTTTTCGCCCGGCACGATCCGAGAACGTGTTCTTGTTCTCGTCCGAGTCGTTCTTTGTCTTCTTTGTCTTCTTCTTCTTCCTCGCGTTCAAAGCGAGGAGAGTTCAACGACGACGACGATGAAAACAGCGTTTTGGCGGCGCGCAGAAGAACACCGCGAGGAGAAGGATTTTGATATCGCGCGGGAGGAGCAGAAGTCGTCGTCTGAATCGTCGTCGTCGTCGTCGTCATCCAGCGTTGAAATCTTCTTCGTAAACACGACGACATGATGAATGCGCGCGCAAACAACAAAAGAAGACAAAGAAGACGCGAACGACTTTCGACGAGAAGACGACGAGGTGACGACGTTAGTACTCCTGCTCCGAAAAGGGAGGAAAAATCATCGTCGGTGTGGTCGTTTACGGGGTCGTCGTCGTCATCGCGGGGTAAAGTAAATGTTTTTGAAGAGTTTCGTGGGTGTGTGTTTCAGAGGAAAGAAAGTGAGAGTAAAACGTTGTGTTACATCAAACGGCGCTTTGCTCTCTTTAACTTTTAAGTGAGAGTAAAACGTTGTGTTACATCAAACGGCGCTTTGCTCTCTTTAACTAGTCGTACTTCTCTCTTCTCGTTTTTGCGACGATGATCTTCTTCCTCGTCATCACGTGATGCTCATCATCCCCCGCAAAACCATCTCTCGCAACTGCCACGTCGGCTTGCTAAATTTCCTCCCGTCTTCGGTTTCAAACTCCACGTCGGATAACTGCATGGCCCATAAATAGTGCACGGATTGAATGTCGTCGTTGGCACCTTCGATGATTTCTTTCGTTTTCGCGTCGCGGACGCAGTTGACTTGTTGGCAGGCGAATTGTAAAACCACGGTTGGGGAGTTATCGAGGACGCGGATTTCCACGAGTTCGAGTTCGCTGACGTGTAATAATCGCGCGTCGACGACGTGACCTAAAGACTTCCAGGCGTTGATTTGACCGTCCATGCGTTCGATGATTTCCGGGGAAATGTTTTCCATTTTCTTCAACGACTCGACGTCGCCGAGGAGGTAGGATTTGATGACGTCCGGTACCGTGGATTTGACTTCGCTCAAGAAATCAGACGTGTTGAAACCAACGTCCATTTGGCGTATGAGTTTCATCGCTTCCGCTTGGTCGGTTTCACCGAAAAACGATTCGGAGGCGTCTTGGATGCGATGGACCATGGGAGAGTCCGAGGTTTCCCATCGTTCGCGCAAATCTTCTTGGACATTTTTCAGTTTTTTCACCGCTTCGGATTGTTGCAGTTTATCTAAATTTTCTTCGCTAAATCCGAGCTTTTGTTTCACGTCTTCAAACATGCGCTCGAATCGAGTTGGGTCTTTCGGCTTGACGATTTGTACCGCGGTCGAGGCAGGCGCGTCGCCGTCTCCTCCCCCAGCGGCGGCGGCGGCGTAATCTCGCATTTCCTTTTCGCGCTGTTTTTTCCGTTTTTCTTTAAACTGTTCGGTTTCGTCCATGTTGAGCAAACGCACTTCTTCTCGGATGGCGTCGAGGGCGACGTTAAAGTAACGGCCGATAAACGACGTCGATGCCGACGCCGACGACGACGCGCTGTTGCTGCTGCTACTGTCAGAGGAAGATGATTCAGGGGAAGCTTCTTTTTCCTCGCTCGCCCCTGAAGCGCTTTTTGCGCCGCCGCCTTTGCCAAACATCCTCTCCATCCCAACCTCTCTCTTCATCTCCTCCTTAAACTTCTTCGCTTCAGAAAACGCCTCTTTCACGCGTGGATCCGACTGTAACTTCTCTCGTTGTTTCCGAAACGCGTTCAATAAATCTTGCGCTTTCGCAGACGTGGTGGATTTCGCACCCCCTTCGAATCCATCTTTTTTCTTCTCCTTCTTCGTTGCATCGTCATCATCATCATCCTTCTCTCGTTCGTTTCTCGTCGAACTGCTTTTGCTGTTACTGTTACTGCTGTCACTGCTCGACGACGACGACGACGGCGACGGCGACGCGTCGCTGCTCATCCCCCGTCGTCCTCCACTTTTCGAAGAAGTCGAAGAAGAAGTTAAAGAAGTTAAAGAAGAAGAACAAATCCATCGCCGATTTTTTCCATCGTCATCGCACTCGTCGTCATCCTTTCTGTGACTCACGTTGTTGTTATTGTTGTCGCTCGGAAAAGAAGAAGAAAAACGCGTCGAACTCGAACGTCGTACTCTTCGTCCGGCGATGGCGATCATAGTTCTCTCTCTCTCTCACTCTCTCTCTCTCACTCTGGCGGGGTCGTTTTTTGCACAAAAAATCTCTCCCCGTGTGGGAGCTTTTTCTGAGGCTGCCAGAAAGTATTTCGAGACTTCGACACACAACACAGGTGAGAGCGTTCGATGTCTGTCGAAGATATGCGAGAGTCGTATTTTAGGAGCGTGTTTTTCCGGTCTAATTAAGAAGGTTTTTAGAAGTGTCCGATGACTCGTGATAGCTTTAATAATAGCTGCTTCGTTATCGAGATGATAAAATGTATATCATCGTTCGAGTCATCGGATAACCGGAAGAGTACGATGTATAGTGATGCTCTCGGTACGGCTGCTTCGCGTGCCATACACCCGCCGCTCCCATCTCTCCGCAGCGCAAACACTTGACGAGGTCGTTTGTGAGGGACTCGTCGCGCGTATAAAATTAAAAAATACGAGCGCGACGAATACGACGCACGCACCTCTGCTTTCTGATAAGAGTACGTCTTCTGCCAAAACCTCTCCGCCACTCCTGGGCCACCAAATTGTTGTTGTCACCTTTCCATCGCGCGCGCACTCTTCGCGCGCGCGATGCTGGTTACAGTTCGGCTTTGTTGCGACAGATTGATTGATCAGTCGCGGAAACCAAAAATATCTGCCCGGGGGGCGAGAGGGAAAACACGTCACGTTTTTGACAATTGCACGACACGTTGAACTCCTTTAAAGGAGCACACGCACACACTCACACAGGCACGCGAGAAACCCCCCATAAAGCTTCGTCTTCTCTCTCGCTGTTTCTCTCTTTTTTGTGTCTCTCTCTCTGTGTTTTTGTGCGTGCTTCAGAGCGCGCGCGCAACGCAGAAGAGGGACTTCCGATGGAGGAGGTCGTTTCCCCGTCGGCAACGGTTTCGTCGTCGTCGTCGTCTGCGACGAAAACAACGACGACGACGAAAGACGACGACGTGAACGCACGAAAGAATGCGTGCCTCGTGTTCTTCGTGAACTCTCGCTCGGGGTCGCGCGCATCTCTCACTTTATGCGACCGAATCAAACGCAGATATCAAACGCACAAAGATTGCGAAGTGATTTTTCTCGACGACTATCGAGGCAACCAAGAGGTGTTGAGAGAACGCGTGCGGTACGAAGCGTACCGCAGACACAAGAACAACGCAGTAAGAGCGCGAGCGGTGGCGTGCGGAGGGGACGGGACGGTGTCGTGGACGTTTTCTTTGTTGAAAACCGCGTGCGAAGAAGAGGAAAGAGAGTTTGGTGTATCGGCGGGATATTGCGTTCCGGTCGGGCAACTGCCGATGGGGACCGGGAACGAGTTCGCGAGAGTGTTCGGATGGAACGAATCGAAAGACCGGTGGGAGAACGATTTCGACGCGTTTTGCGAAGAAATGAAACGAGGGGAGATTGCGACGGCGGATTTGTGGAAGTTTGTCAGCGAGAGCGTGGTTGATTTGCCGAAAAGCGGGGAGAGCGAGAACAACGGAAAGACGAAGAAGACGAAGATGTTGAAGGAGTATTTTTCATCTTCTTCTTCGAAATCTTCGTTGTTGCGACAAAGAAGTGCCGCTCCTACTACTACTAGAGGAGAAGAACAAAAAGAAAAAGAAGAAGAAAAAAGACGACGACGACGACGAAACTGGTCGTTTTCGGGACATTTGCGTTCACCTTCTGAACTCGAGGAGACTTTGGTTGAATCCATACGAGATCACGACTCGACGCAGACGACGCCGCATCCGAGTTTGCCCGCTTCGCTGTTCGCGGATCCACCGTTGAGTCCCCCCGGGGCGACGACGCAGATGGATCTGGTACAGAAAAGACGAGAATTCGTACCGCCAAAGTTAATCGTCGAAGAAACGATCAAAGCGACAACAACAAAAACGACGACGACGACGATAAATCCTTTCGTATCTTTACCTCCAGGAGAACACGTTCGAAATGACTCAATCGCGTCGTCGACGTCGTACATGTCCGCGATTGAAGGTGTCGTCGACGAAGAGAAGATAGAGTACGACGGCGCTAAAGATATCGAAGCCGGGGGCGCTAAAACGTCTCCGCCTCTGGTGAAAGTAGAAAAATTCGAAAAGCTCTCCGCCTGTTTCTTCTCGGTAGGTTTCGACGCCGGCATCGCTTTACAGTTCCATCAATTTCGAGAGAAAACGGAAAAGTGTTGCGTCGTTCCAAAAACAGTCTCCGCCAACGTCGCGGGATACGGCGTCCTCGGCGCGTTAGAGTGGCTTGCTAAACGCCGTTACCTTACACCGAAAACCATCCTCCTTTACGTGGACAACAAACAAATACCGATCCCGGAGCGCGCGAACACCATCCAAATCTTCAACATCCACTCCTCCACGACCGGCGTAGATTTTTTCGGCTCTGGCGAAAAATCCAAACCGCACGAGCACTTGCAAGACTTCCAACCGCCGTCTGTCCAAGACGGCTTAGTCGAAGTCGTCGCCACGTACGGCGTCGGCCACCTCTCCGCCATTCGCTTTCGAATGACGCACTCCCACCGCTTGGCGCAAGGCAAGAAAGTAGAAATCGTCTTGAAGCGACCGTTGCCGGTTCAAGTGGACGGCGAGCCGTGGTTAAACCCACCGGGGAGGTTAAAGTTCACCTTCTCTCGCTCTTGGCCGGTGGTTTTAGGTTTAGGCGAATTGCGAAACGTGTGCCCTTCTCCTCCGCCTCCTCCTCCTCCTTCTAAAAGCGCGTCTCCTTCTTCTTCTTCGCCGTCGTCGAAACACCGCGGAAACCATCTCGACGACGAAAAGAAGAGCAAAACCGCCGCCGCTAAAAGAGTCATCGCACCACCACCCTTCGGAGACGAGATGGTTTGATTTAGCAGAGAGAGAAAAGAGAGAGAAAAGAAACGTACACAAAAAGTTTCGCGCGCCGCCCGCGCGGGGTTGTACAGCGGAAACATCTCAATTTTGTGAGAGAGACATCACTTAAAAACACACCACACAAAATTTTGTGCTCGTTAAAATGCGCTTCTCAACCCGTACCAAAAGACGAATTTCACTTTGATGAGTTCGTTCGCGTCTTTGCGCGTCTGTCGGTCTCGCACTTCGCGTGCCTCGTCGTCTGAGTCCTCCTCCTTCTCGTCGAAGAATACAAAGAAGAAGAATACGATGAGAATTTCCCCGACGGGGAAGGAAAGATACCAAAATCGAGAATTGAAAGAAGACGAAGACATCGACGGGCAATTCGCACTCGTTCGATTCAAACGGTGGCTGAAATCCTTACACATCGAAACGATGTCAACGTCTGAATTCGTATTCACGCGTAAAATGGGGATCGGCGGGATCGTTTTGGAGGATAAAGAGGAGCGAGACGTGATTTTTCGGATACCGTTAGGGGAGAGGAGGAGGACTTCTGAAATCGGCGCAACAGTCGCCGGGAGGAATTCGACGGAAACGACGTTACCGACGGCGATGCGATGGGACGTGTTTTTACGCGCCGATTGCGAACAGCTCGGGTTTAGCTCGAAAGTGAAGGAGATTTTCGTGAAAGAACAGTTCGCGAGTAAACTGAGAGGCGTTTTGATCGAAGACGATGACGAAGAATCGGATTTTGACGACGACGAGGACGGGGCGAACGCGTCGTCGTCGTTTCCGTTGGATTCGACGAGGACGAGCATGTTGGCGATGGCGCTGATGTATCAGGATCTGAAAGCGAGGAGTACTCGAAGAGCGGAAGAGTTAAGAGGAGAAAACGGAGATGAGAAGGAAGAAAGCTCGAGGGATGATTATTCACCGCATTGGCAGGCGTACGTGGATTTGTTGCCGACGAACGTGGATTCGCTTTTGTTGTGGTCGACGGAGGAGTTGGCGTTTTTGCAAAACAGTCGCATCGGAGAGAGAGCGAAACGGAGGAAGAAATTGGTCGCAGAGGAGTTTCAAGTTTTATTTTCCAACGCGAGTTTACGAGAAGAGTTTGAGCGGTTGATGATGCCGCAGACAAAACAGACGCAGACGCAGACGCGACAACGAAAACGACTGACGCCGTTTCGATTCGAGACGTTGCGAGAATGGTTCGAATGGGCGTACGCCACGGTATTAGCGCGCGCGTTTACGCTTCCGGAAATCGAAAACGGCGCTTTGCTTCTCTGTCCGGGCTTGGATATATTCAATTCCGCGAGAGACGCGGCGAAATGCGAGGTGCGACTTTCTCCTCACGACGACATCTCTTTGCACGCGACGGTGGGCGGATATCGCGCCGGAACGCAAGCCTTTCACGATTACGCCGATAAAAGTAGTGGCGGCGCACTTCTCGAGTTTGGTTTTATCTACGACGACGACGAGCGGTTGAATTTCCCGCTTTTTATGGACGACGACGACGAAAAAGAAAAAGCAAAAGAGTCGACGACGTTCATTTACGAAGGCGCGACGGAAATCGAAATCTCCGCCACCGCCGTGTTGCGCGACTTCTTGGCGCACCCGCGCGTTCTCGAAAAATGCAAACAGCTCGACGTCCTCGCCCCGTCCTCGACGACCGAAAGACCCGTCCTCCGCAAATTCCTCCTCTCCAACGTCACCGAAACGCCGTGGGACTCCTCCGCGGAAACAAAAATCCTCCATCCTTCCTTCCAATGCGTCTCGAAAGATTTACTCGACATCGTCCAAACGATCGAACGAGAATGTATAACGACGACAAAAACCCCAACGACGACCACCACCGCGTCATCTTTGTTGCGACGAATATACAAACGCGAATTCGCTCGATACTCGGCGACGTCCATCGCGGAAGATTTGACCGCGTTACGGCGAATACAACGACGCCTAAAAGTCGACGGGACCAAGGAACGTCACGGGGGCGACAAAAACCGAAAACAACGAAGCCGCCAAAAAAGAGTCCTCGTCGCTTTGAAACTTCGTCTGAGCGAAAAAATCTTGCTCCGAGCGTGCTTGAACGACGCCGCGTTCGCCGAGGAGGAGATGGACTGAAACGCAATCGGTGTACAATCATCACATTTAAGGGGAATAGTTATTCTTCTGTGCTCACTTTTATTACAGCATACTTCGCTAAAGTACTCTATCTCTGCGTTCTAAACGTTATCTACCTTGTTCCTCTTTCATAACCTCCTCCAGTTCCTCTTTCGCAATTGGAAGCAGCAGCCCATCATCCTCTTCGGGGGCATTTTTATCCAAAACATTCAAAGAAGAAGTCGTCGTCGCCGGAGGAAAATACGACAGGAAAACCATCGCAGACAAGGAAACGAAAACGAAAAGCACGAGTCCTTTCCCGTTGATGATGACGATACTTTTATTATTCGTGTTATTCGGTCGTTGTTCGTCCTCCTCGCGTTTCATCCAAGACGTCGTTTGGTGAGAGCATTCTGAAGACATTCGTCAGAGCAAAACAACACAGACTGAGGAGTGAGAGATACGCACCACGCAGAGTCTCTATTTTAGGGTTTTGGAGTAAGCATTTGAGTTAAAAATTTAGGGTGTAAGTGCTTGACCTTACTCCCCTCTTTTTTGGCTCGTTGGTTTCTTTCCCGCCAAAATTTGACGCTTTCGACGCGCACACATCTGGCGGAGTAATCTCTCGTCGCATCCTTTTACCGCTCGAGATGACGATTCAGACGAGCAAACGGCACAAACAACAACAACTTAAACAACAAAGGAGTCAAACAAACACGAATAATTCATCCTCCGTGGCTTTAACGACGACGACGTTAAAAA
>ERZ651776.3931-NODE-3931-length-14190-cov-4.377949_pt1 | contig 14190 bp, 5 predicted proteins | sample MGYA00514761_ERZ651776 | MGnify/ENA metagenome assembly ERZ651776 | reverse complement strand
GGGGGGGGGGGGGGGGTCGAGTAAGAGTGCTGCCTGTCCGTGCTGTACGTCGCCGAGCTGGCGCCCCGGCTGCTTCGGGTGGAGATGCTGGATGATCGCCGGGTGGAGGTTGTTGAGGAGGAGGACGAGGTTAAGGAAGTGGAGAAGGAGTTGCCGGAGAAGGACATTGTCGAGGGGGAGGGGAGAGAGGGCTGGAGGGATTTTGCGCCCTGTCTTTTTACCGGGGGGGAGGAAGAGTGGGACATGAAAGAGATGGGAGGATTTTTTGAGTGGTGGTAATGGGCTATACTTGAGGGTGCATCATTGTTAATTCTCCATTCTCCATGACTTCGGAAATGACGAGATCCCAGGAATCTTTCCAAAATTCCTTTCCTACAACATCAATTTGCTTCTTTTATGCATAAAAAGAACAGAACATGTCATAACTAATATTTTTGTCTCTGTCATTGCGCGTATTATAATCAAATCATCTTACCAGGACTCTCTGCCTTCCATGTCTGTTGATCCAGGATCCCAAGAAATCGTCATTGGCGAGCACGTTGACAATGAGCTACACACCGGTACTCTATGCGAGCGATTGCAGGACGAATCACTTGGTGAAGGAACGATCACCCTCATCATCAGGGACCCGAATATCACAATCATCGGGGATATAAATCTTGGTTGGGACGATCGAGAAGGGGCTCCCCTCTATGGGTGTAGATCCCTCCTCCGCGTCGATCTTAAGGGATGCACAAATCTCACGCACCTGGGCGATAATGTGTTTTGGGAGTGCTCCTCCCTGACGAGCGTGACACTCCCAGACGGGGTCACGCAGCTGGGCGATGATGTGTTTTACGGGTGCTCCTCCATGACGAGCGTGACGCTCCCGGACGGGCTCACGCAGCTGGGCAATGATGTGTTTTACGGGTGCTCCTCCCTGACGAGCGTGGCACTCCCGGACGGGGTCACACAGCTGGGCGATTATGTGTTTTGGGAGTGCTCCTCCCTGACTAGCGTGGCACTCCCGGACGGGCTCACACAGCTGGGCGATTATGTGTTTGGTGATTGCTCCTCCCTGACGAGTGTGGCGCTTCCGGACGGGCTCACGCAGCTGGGCGATTTTGTGTTTAGCGAGTGCTCTTCCCTGACGAGCGTGTCGCTCCCAGACGGGCTCACGCAGCTGGGCGATTATGTGTTTCAGGATTGCTCCTCCCTGACGAGCGTGTCGCTCCCTGACAGGCTCACGCAGCTGGGCGGTAGTGTGTTTAACGGGTGCTCCTCCCTGACGAGCGTGTCGCTCCCGGACGGGGTCACACAGCTGGGCAATTATGCGTTTAGCAGGTGCTCCTCCCTGACGAGCGTGGCGCTCCCAGATGGGCTCACACAGCTGGGCGATTCTGTGTTTTACGGGTGCGACTCTTTGACGAGCGCGGCAAATTCTGCTGGATTTGACACAGTTGAGCTCTATCTTCGCGATCGCTACAAATGCGTCACTTTGCGAAAATTATTCTTGCGACTTTTAGGACAATATAATCAGGCGGTGAACGAAGCTAATGGAACTGAGGCTGAGAAGCATGCAATTGCTCTTGCTTACTTCCCAACAGACAACTCTAGTACGCTAGACGTCGGTCTCTTTCTGCAAACGATGAATGCATCCGGGGGTGATGGAGTGAAAGGTTTGGCAGGATACATATTGAAATTTGTGTGAAGCGAGAGGAGCAAAGCCTTTAATGAGAATAATCGCGGAATAGTTTAAAATAGTTTAAAGTAGTTTTGGAAATGTTGGGAGGTTTTGCTTTTTTCGATTCAACTCCCTACTGTCTACTGTCTACTCCCTACTCCCTACTCCCTAGTTCATAAAAAGCCAAATATTTTACTTTAAATCTGCTATTGACACCGACCCTGTTCGACTTATTCTAATCGACTTCTGTGCCTTCTTGTCACTGCTTGGTTCTTCTGTGCCTACAATCGTTGCATCTGTGCTAGTATCTACGGGAACAAAGAACGACACACTGCCATCGTTCTTAACGTTGACGCCCTCCTCAGATCCCTCCACCTCGCCAGCCATCCCACTAAGAAACCCTGTGAGACGCTCGTGCTCTCTCTCCCGTTCTTTGACTACAACCAGCGCGTTCTCGAGCCTCGAACAGCGCCTTTTCTCCCGCCGGTACTTTTTTTCCAGCCCTCTTGCGTACTCACTCACGACACTCAGGTCTGTTTGAAGTCGCTTTTCATTCTCCCTGCTGTCCTGTCCAATACGACGAGACAAGATCTTTTCTTCCCCCAGTTTTGCCACCAACGCCGCGAGGCGTTTTCTTTCCTCCTCGTTGACATAATTGGTCCGTTCGAGTTCTTTGATCTCAAGGTAGCTTTCCTCCTTTTCGCTCTCAATCTGCTTCAAAACATTGATGGGATCGGGTGCGGGGGGGTGGGGAGGAGGAGGCTGCTGTCGCATTGGGGTATCTTGCTGATGTAGTGATGGCTGATACTGAAATGGATGTGGATGTGAATGTGGATGTGGATGTGGATGTGACGAGACACCGCTTCTAGATCCGTACCCCCTATTGTACACGTGGTCTTCGAAGATGTTGTGGGTAGTTTTTGACTTGTTTAGAATTTCTTGCATTTCCGCTGCCTTTCGCTCCTCTTCTCTCTTTGCCCAATCCCGTTCCGCCTCCCTCCTTGCATCCTCGGCCCCCTCGAGTCTATGGCGATCATTCTCCGCCTTAACGTCAGCAATCAACTTGGAGGTATCAGCTTGCTTAGATAAAGCAGCTTCGTACTCCTCCACCTTCTCGGAAGTGAGAGTTCCAAGGATTCGGATCATACCGATTTCAACGTCGCTGAATGCCGGACGATTCTGAGGCGATGCCGGTCGCCGGGACTCATCATTATCACCATCATCTGACGATGGTGACGGCGATAAGGCGATTGCAATCGCTGCTTCCATTGCTTTCAGCGGCTCTCTCGTAATGCCAGCCGCCAACGACCCCTTCTTACCATTCTTGCTCTCGTATTCACTCCTACTACTGCTACTGCTACTATTTTTACTACTGATCGACGCGTCATCGTCGTCGTCGCTGTTGTCGTCGTCAACAACACGGGCGAGACGTTCCTTGCGTTTGCGCCTGCGGAGTCGCTTCCTCCGGCGCCGCTTCCTGGCCACAACCTCCCTTCGTGCGCGCCGCTGCTCGATCCTTTCCATTTCGCGCTGTTTGCGTTCGAGGACCTGCTGCTGCAATTCCAGCAGCGTGGGGGACGGTGCTGTCACCGTTTTGGTTGTGGCGAAAGAGGAGGAAACCGCCGCCGATGCACCAGCATCTACTACGTCTTTTGTGCGGGCGACACGAGCGACGCGCAAAACACCTATTCTACTGCCGTTAGAACGCTTGAGGGGCACCAGAATGAAAGAGAGCTTTGACTTCGTATCTTCACTTCCCACTAGGTTGCGGAGCAAGACAGTGTCATGCGGAGGGTAGAAATTCACGTTACTCTGCGCGCAATCAAACACGGCCAAATCGTCGAACTGTCCTGTGGCGACCATTCCCATCAAACCGTGGCTGCAGTCGACGTGAACTTTATCGCCGGCAACTGATTCGTTCACGCCCCAAATTGAGGGGGTGAGGCTGGCGGGGCCTCCCCCTTCGGTAGTCGAAGGATCTAACTCTTTCGAAAGGAAAAGGTGGCCGTAGGTCTGGCTGCTCGCGGCGTGTCCCATGATCTCCTCATTTACCCCGAGGTTCTTGGTGCACCAAGAAACGGCCGAGAAAATCTTCCTGAGATCTGCGTCTATCATGACGCTCCTAGCCGTAAAATCTTCAACCATGGAGAGACACGAAACGCTCACCTCGTCCGCGACACTTTTCACCTGCTTCGTTTGTTTCAAAGCTCCGATCTCTGCGATTTTATGAATTTCTCGATGCATCTCCTTGTACAGTTTTTCCAATCGCCTTCCCTCCTGCTTACTCTCCTCTTCGAGCGCAGCAGCTTCTTCTTCGGTGACATTGGCGGAAGACATTTCTGATTCACTGCTATTGAGAGATTCATTATCCATTGCCTCCTGAATGTCTAGCAGCTCCTGGTTTTGGAGGCGAAGAAGTTCTGCCTCGTTCTCGATGGCATTATACTCTTCCGTCAAGCGAGCATTTTCACTCTGGAGTATCTCAAATTCTGCCGAGCGCGCTCTTTCCCGCGCGTCTTCCTCCTCCCTCTCTTTGCTGAATGCTATTGCTTCCTTCTCTTTTTCAAGCTTTTCTCTTTCGGCAGCTTGACGCTCTTTCTCCGCACTGTGAGCGGCTCCGACGACTGTGCTGAGACGACGCATTGTCGGCATCGGAGAGACGGGGGGAGTGCTGCTCGACTTGCTGCTGAGCGTCCGACCACTGAGCGAGGGTGCCGAGGAGGCAAATCCACCGACCCCCTTCATCGCCTGGAGTTGATCAACGTTCGCAAAGGTGAGAGTAGACTTTTTGCGTCGCAACTTGCTCCAACCGCTCTCTTTCGGGGGCTGGCTTGTGAGCTGCGATTGAACATTTGCAAGATTATTCTTCACCACGAGAAGCTCTTCTTCCGCCTGCTCTCGGCGGGAGATCTCCTCTTCCCACTTTGCTGTCCACTCGCTATTGAAAACTTCAACTTGATCATTCTGCTCGGATTCCATCTTTTCCAGTTGATTCAAGTCGGCCGCGAATTTTTTCCACAGACCGAACGATCGGCGAAATCTCAGGTAGACAAAGTCTGATTTAAAACATCCCATGACAAGGGTTGATATTGAGGTGGCCTTTCGGAGCCGCCGTTGCTGTTCAAGGCGGTCGTGGTGGCTCTGATTCTGTCGAAGCTTGGCAACCGCATTTTGTAAGCTGCTGTTGGCAACGATTCGAATTACCTTGCGGGCGGCCGTCCGCCTGTCGGAGGCGGCGTTCACCTGTTTCACGCTTAATTTCCAGCGATCGAGCGTTTTCCTTTTCTTTTCTTTCTTCACGCGAGCAAGCAAATGTGCCCGGCGGTCCTCAAAGACGGACATCTGCTTTACCTTGCAAACAAAGAGTTTAAAGCCCATCAACAGCGTGGTGGCAGATGACTGAACGAATCGGAGAGAGAGGAATAGAATCGCCAGGCCCGCTTCCTTTTTGAGTTCGCCAATGCGCTCTTGCTCGCGAGTGACCTCGAATTCGCTTGATGCGCGCATTCTCCCGACAAGAGCCTCACTCTCCGCCCTTATACGCTTGTATTTGTCGACCTGCGTACATCGGCTCCAAATTGAGATGGCCCTTATTTTCATGAACCGCACGCACGTCAAGGTGAGCCGCGTGATGGCGCCCTCTGCCTTTGCGAACAAGGACGTCTTTCGCACCCAACGACGGAACGCGGAGGCAGTCGCCTTCTTCTTTGCAATCGCGAAGACCTTGGTAGCGCCATTTTTGGACGACCTGAACACTTTCGACACAAAGACCCTCCACTTGAAGATGCATTTTTGAAGCAGCCATTGCTCACTCTCTTCAACGTTTGCCATCACCCGCATGTAACGAGTTTCCTTCAACCAGCGGAAAAAATGCATTCGGTTGATTCCATTGGTCCCGACTCCAATTGCAATGTCCAGGCTGCTATTCCGGTGGCGTCCGTGGTTCCGCATGCGTTTCCAGCATTCGAACGATTTGCTCTTGAACTTGACCACCGCTGATTCTCTGAATCGGTCGGACGCTTTTTCGAGGTAGACATGGTGCGAGTTCACCAGACGCCACCGCCAGAAAGATTCCACCAAAATCCTCTTGATGCACTTGAGGAAGCACTTGTAGACGTTCCGGTGGTTGGAGTTTTCGGCGACCATCTCTTTCATACCTAGGAAGGCCGATGTGAGACGCCGCCGCATGCGCGAGTCCCTGAGTTTTTCTTGCTTGCGCCTTATTTCCTGCCAGTCATTTGCCGCCTTTTTCCACCTCTCAATGGAGATTTTCAGCCTAGACTTGTAGACATTCAAGACGACCATACAGAGATAGCGACGACCGTACTTCAGGTCCTTCGCTACCCGCCTCCATTCGCTGTAAACTTTGCGCCGTAGCCGCAGCAAATGCTTCTTGTAGTAGTGCGTCGCGAATTTTCGCTTCCGTTCCATTGTGTTCACCAAGTCCACCCAGGCATCAAACAGCTTCTCCAGGGAAGCATGATAAAAGTGCTTGTGGTGGTGGTGGTGGTACCTCAGGGCAAGGCCACCACTGCGGGCCTTAAGGTGCGCAATGTGCGTGTGCGTTTTGCTGAGCTCTCCCTGGAACTTCTCCATGTCCGCCATCTTGTGCGCAACTAAATGCCAGATTTTGATCGATTCTCGAAACAAGTCGTTGATGTTTCTACCCACGAGCTTCAAAAGAAGCCACTTGACCCGATGCCGACGTGTAAGATAACTTAGCCAGTTCACGAACATCTTCTCCACGATGACGTGCTCATTTGCCATCGCTTGATGGCAAATGTGATAGAGCTTGTTGAAGGCACGGCTGAGCTGCCGATTGTTTATCTTGCCGTAGACACGCTTCAGCTGAAGTTTCTGGACGCGAAGGTGTCGAGTTAATTTGCTCCACTTTTCGAACACAAAATCGAGCTGCCGGACGTGCCACTTGAGGAATATCCTAAAAAGGAGCCGGGTGAGAGCCTTCCTCGTGCCGTCAAATTCTACCCATCTGTCGAAACATGTCGGCAGCGGCTGATTACGCCTTTTATTACTGAATTTAATTGCCATTTTTTCGAGCCTCACAAAGCCAAAAACGTTCTTGCTCCAATATCCGATAGCCCGGGACAAAATATGGACGTACTTTGACTGGATGACATGCACGATCTTCGACCTCGCCAAGCTGCTGTGGAAGATTTCGTTTTTTTCGCGAACGTGCTGAATCTTGAGGATCTCCATAGTGGTCATGTACTCCGACGAAAGCACGTCGCAGCTCCGCAGACGGTGGCGCTCAAAGGCGTGAACTTTAAACTCCGCAAGGGCGTGTCGGAGCGCGTGCTTTCTATTGATGTTAAACAGTGTCTGAGTCGCAAAGGCGCGGCGCTTGTGGAAGATAATCGTAAGATGATGCCAGATGTCGAATCGACTTTGCATCTTCGTTAGCACGCTCTTTTTCAGCCAGCGATGTAGCGATACTACACCCGCCCTCCTTTCGTTCAAGAAGCGGCGCCAACAGGCGAGCACTTCGCGACACACAAACGTGTTGTGGCGCGTCTCCGCGTAGGCAAAATCGACGCTAGCGGAGCGGTGGTGCTCGACCATGTTGTGCCATATACGGAACGCCTTGGCTACTGATATGTTCATCCAGCCGAGAATAACATGCCGCTTTTGGTGTTTCTCGTGTGTCAGAGCCAAGTTTCCTGCCGCTAGCGTCTGGTAGATCTTCCTGCTACTCTCCGTGAGCCTCGTCTTCACCATCTGGTGGATCCTACTGACCCAACCACGGAAGAAGATCCGCAGGGGCTGTTTCGTCTCAAATTTCTTCAATGCGTTGTACATGGCCTTGTTACGGCGTACAACGAGAAAGTGGTTGATTCGCCAGCGGTCCATGAATTTGTTTAAAGTTAAGTAGACGAGCTTTGTGTGGTCACGGAGCATCCCAAACGCCAGCTTCAGAGTTTGCTTGTACTTGGGGTTCAAGGCGTGCTTTACGGCAAGGCCCTTGGAGTAAATACTAGAGAGATAGCGAAGATTATCTTTTGTCAGGGTCAAAAGCTTATAGAAGGCCTTCGTGACCCTATCCCAGGCTGTCTTGAACAGCAGAAACTTGAATCTGCGGCGATTAAGGCGATTGCTCTTCAGCTTTGCGATTACTTGGGCCTTGATTGTCGACCTATGTCTCGACCGAAGAGTGTAGACGATCGTATTTAGGGGGACGTTTGTGTTATACTTGAGGATATAAAATGCGCGGCCTTTTCTTTTCCGATTGACGAGGTTAATTGCGAAGTAGAACAGACTCGTCGCCCCAATATGGTGTTCGAGGTGTTTTCTCGTACGGTATCGCTGGTGAACGAGCCGCCAGGCTCTCAGTATGACCCGCTTAAAGGCCCTCAAGGAGTTTTTCATGGCAGTAGAGAGGATTTTACTCGCTACGGAGTTGATGCTCGTCTCCGTCATAATCTCCAAGGCACGCAGCTCAAAGCGCTCCACCATGGCCGCAGAAGAGCTTGCGAGCATGTCGGACTCGGCCCTGGCGCGGTGTATCTCTTGTTGTTGGGTTTTGCTCATGGCTGAATGCTTCAATTTCTCAAGATATTTGCGTAGAGTTTTTTGGCGGGCATTGAGAATAATCGAAGCAAGAATTTGGAGGATTCGCTTGTTTGCGCGGTTGTATGTTCTCCAACTCTTGAAAATTACCCGCGGAGAGAAGCACATATGGGGGGTCGATGATGATGAGGGCACTTGTAGTGGTGCGGAGGAGGATGGTGCGGAGGAGGGTGCAAATATGTCACTACTGGCGAGGGCATCTAGCTTTTTCCCGCTGAGATCTATCCGAGCCTCTTCTCTAGCCATATTAAGGGCAGTGGCGTGGTCAAGCTGGGCTCGCTTCATAATCTGTAGGTTTTCAAAGACTGCACTTTTGAGGCGTTCAATCTCTGCTTTGTTTTGTTCCTCTGAGGACATCAAGTTGGCGATTTTTTCACGCAGACTCGTTTGCTCGTTTTCGCTGGCAAGACGCTGTTGCTCGTAAAGCCTCGCTAACTCTTCCGTCCGCGTTTGCGTTTGCGTTTGCGTTTGCGTTTGGATCTGCGTTTGTGTTTGCGTTTGATTCTTCGTCTGGATGTGTACCGCTGTATCCTCACCATCACCCTTCACCTCCGAAACCCCCTCCTTTTCGCGTAAACCGGCAAGTTTGCGCACCTTAACAAAAGAACGCGCTCGCTGGTCGTTTATAATGGCACCCTTCATCCGCCAAAGCCGAAAGCATAGCTCGACCCTGACCGCCGCTCGACGGCTGCCCTTTTCAAGGCCAGTGTTGAGAGTTGTGAGAGCCCTACTTAGGGTAATACGCCCTTTTTTCCTCTGAAAAGAATAAACGCTCCATTTACGGAAACACCGCAAATGGGATTCTCTACGTCGCCGCCGATGAGCACTGTGGTACATGAACTTGAGCGTGATTTCGAGTTGGCGAAGAGCCCTCGAAGTGATAATCTCGGCCGTCTTGGCAGTTTTTCGCGCTTCGTCTGTATCGTTTACCATTTCTCGTAACTCTATGATATTCTGCGATAGCGCCTTCTTTTCTCTTATCTCGCCTATCAATGTGTCTTGCAACTCCTTCAGCTGGGGGTTATCATTGTAGACTTTATCTGCGTTGTGTTGGGTGCTACTCAGCATATTGCGTTGCTGCCGATCGACGGACATTTCAAAATTTACCATGTCGTTGAATTGGTGCGTTTCGTTGTTCAAGTCTTTTATGGAGAGTGGTTGGCTCTTGGCTAGAGCATCTTTATTGCTTGGATAGGCAGTTTCATTTTTCGGCGACTTTCGTCGAGGACGATGTCGACTTCGACTTCGACCCTGACCTCCGTGACTACGGCTACGGCGATTCTTCTGACTTGGCCGCCGTTCAACCGAGCTGTCTCCCGTGGTACTATTGTTTTCGTGAGAGTTGTGATGTTTGTATCGAGAATTTTGCTCTTGGTACCTCTTTCTCTCACTCGATTTGGAGCGCCGTTTACCGCCATTGACGTTATTAGTGCTACTAGACTCCTCTAGAGAATCAATATCGAGCTCGCGGGCGCGCCAACTGCTATCAAAGCGAGTTCGCACGCTTGCAGGAGTCACACTGTCGAGCTTTTCGTCGCGCCATACATGATTTCCATCATCATAGGTAATCATATGGTCCCGGCACTGCTCAACGAGATCTTCATTCACACGTACACCTCTGGTCTTCAACCTTTCGATTTCACTAAACAGTGCGTTTCGTTCGGCGCGGAGACGACCCGCAACGGCACGATTATGGCGGTTCGAACTTTTCATATGCTCGACTGTCGCTTCCATTTTTGCAGCTTTTGCATTGATTGTACTCGCAGACAGTTTTGTGGCACTTTTGTTATCTTTATTTTGCTCCAGGGCCGAGGATAGGCCAATGACAACTTGAGCCGCTTCCCAGTTGGTCTTTACGGCAGATTTATTCGTATTCAAATTATTTGTAGGTAGAAAGCTGAGATCCGGCTTCAGTAGCACGGAGGAAGTCGATGCCATTGAAGGTCGTATTGGCGATGGTGATTTTGACGGTGGTGGTGATGGTGAGGAGGGGGAGGTGCCCTCAAAAGGGGAAGGTCCCGCATCGGAGTGTGCTTTTGAAGTTTCACTAGGCACAACAGATCCACCCTTGAGAAGTTCAGCCATCGAAACCTCGAAAATATTCGACAAGAAGGTCTCTTGAGCGGGCAGAAGAGCTGAACCGCTTCTGTTATTTGCTACCAATTGTTTCTCTTCCTGGTCCATTTTTTACCCTGATCTTCGACGAGACGCGTTCTTTGATTTCCGACGCCGCCAACGAACAACGAATGAGAAAGTTTAAATTTTAATGAAGCTTCTAAAATTATTGTTCTTCATTTTGGAAGGGGAGAGGACTGAGGGGAAGGAGGAACTGCAGAAAGCCTTTTGTCAGTTATTGGCTCCCTTCTCCAAAATTGATTAAATTCCCCCAAAAAAATGCCCTACGGTGACACAAGGAATTTTAAAATCTTCAAAAATGGACAGCAATCAGGCACAAATCCCGCTTCACCTTTACTTTAAATAGGGATTTTCCTTTCTTCCGTGTATTTTTTCTTTGGTCACTCGACAACTGGAATGGGCCCAGCAAAGCCAAAGAAGAATGCCAAGATCGCATCGTACTTGAAAGCGTCGCTGCCTTCAACAAAATTCATTCTCCAGCCAACAGATATACAGAAGATGAAGCCTGCTTTGGAGATCATGGAGGACCTTGAGCTTGACCGCATTCCCAAAATACTTCGCAAAAAGCGAGCCAAGAGAAGGAGGCGAAAGAAGAGAAAGAAGTGGAAGATACAAAAGACCGAGGGAGCCGTTGATGGCGGTGTTCTCGGGGAGACGGCAAACCAGGGTGGTTATAGCCTCATTGATGAGCGGGAGGCAAAGTTGATTGCCAATAAACAGACACACGACCAAGAAGACTTGATACACCTGCCCGGTATCGGTACCTTCAAGACACGGTCGATATATAGCGACGATCTCATTGGTCACAACGCTTTTCGCGCAAAAAAACAGGAGAAAATTGGGGGAATGGACCGAGTCATAAAGCGCTTTGACCTAACCGCAAATATTGAAGATTTGGGCAAGGTCTTTGGCAGGGGGGAGGAAATTCTTACAAGCAGGAGCGAGCCTGGCGGCGGGAGCTACCTTCCAGTCGTACGCCACGCAATCGACGACAAGAAGAACGCAGGAGCAACGGAAGATAACGGCGATGGCAGCGAGACATGCAGTGTCGATAGCAACAGTAGCAACTCTCAACGGCAGGGCCGTGAGCAGGAAAACAGGTTGATATTTTCACCAATAACCAGCACCGGCGAAGGTGACAAGGATCAGAATCAGAAGAAACCGCAGCCTCCCCCTCAGCGCCCAGCCGTTCCTTCTGCAAGGAAGGAGCGGACTCCGAGAATTCGGAACAACGGCACAAGATTCAGGCAGCAGCATCAGCAGCCGGAGCATCAGCAGCTGAGCATCGAGGGTGCGAGGGCATCCAGTGATCCTGCCGAAATTGAGGTTCAGAAAATGCTATTTGATGCAAGCCAATCTACTGGCGACAAGTACAATTTACATGTCCTGCAGCGTCGGCGGACAATGTGCAAAAAATTAGAGGAGAAGAAACGAAGGGAGTTCATGGCAAAGATTGCGAGAGATGTGGGGGTTGGAAGGCACCAGGAGGAAGAGAGCGATTCCTCATCTAGTAGCGAGAGTAGTCGTGAGAGCGACAGCGGAGATGACGCTTTCGGGTCAGGTCGTCCTAAGAGCTTTGTGAGCCCTTTGCGGAGCGAAGTGGGAAGGGGGGGCGGGGTGGGTTATGATGCAGGAGGGAGCGTTTTGGGCACAAACGTCGGCGACTTGATGGCCACAGGCAATAACATCGGTGCGGACAGCAGCAACGGCAGGAACAGCGGTGACCACCACCAACATTACCATCCCCACCACCACCATAGCGCAGGAACGAAGGGGGCTGCCGATACCGACGAGCTTGAAGGAGAAGATCAGCAGAGGGGGGATATGGCGCTCTCAGACAATGACAAGATACGTAGGCGTTCTTCGGTAAAGGTCGCTAGCGTAGTGGCCAGAAATAAAACGATTCTGCAACTTCGAGCCATCAACAACCAGAGTCAGTTGGAGATACAGCAGAAGAAGAACTTTGAGCGCCTGATGCAGGAGGACGAGCACTTAAGGCGACATAGTATGTTGTTGGGAGGAGAACTGGACGACGAGACGAAAGCGATTTTGCACACGCGTCTCGTGCAGCGTTGGATGACACAGGTGCAAATTGTGCGGGGGGCCGATTTCTTTTCCAAGCAATGCAGGTTGCTCAAATTTATTCGTGAAAAGAAGGCTGCAGAAGAAGGGAAGATTCCAGAATCTGTTCATGTTCATAAAAGGCACATGAAAAAATACGGCAACGCGATCCGTGTTATTCAAGCGAAAGGGCGAGACTGGTCCGATCGATTGTATCAGAAGAGGAAGACGGCCGCTCTGGTAAAATTACAGGTATTGCTCAAGAAACGGATACACACTTACAAATACTTTGTCAGAGACCGCGCGGCAGACACCATTGCCGGCTTTGTGCGAGACACAAAATTCAATTTCGCTGTCTTTGCAACTGTTGTGAACCAGGTGAGTGAGTTGGTTGAGGTGGCCACCGCCTCGTCCATGTTTGCAGCCGTAGTCGTTGACAACAATTACTGAATTACTGACAACAATGACAATCGATGATAACCTCCTCCTCAACATTTTTTTTAACCCACCGTGCGTCGTGCGTGCACCCGTATATTCGACGTAGTTTCGCAAGTCAGTCATCGCCAGCCAGCGAATGGCACGTAATTTCATCGCTTGCCGGCGCGCGCGCTACGATATTCTGTTGCATTTCTGGAATGATATGGAGAAGCTATTCATTCGACAATATAAAATGAAGCGGAAGACAACGGAAGAAGAGAATAAGGCGATGATCACCAACGCACCAATTGCTCTTCGCAATGAGCTTGTCTATAACTTGCTTACCAGCGAGATGAGAAGGCACATGGAACACTTGACCGAATTCGAGAAGCGAAGGGTGTGGATCGAGAACCAAATGAAAAAAGTCGACATAGAAGATGCCCGTGCGGTGGTGAAAGGAGAAAGCCGAGAAATCAAGCGCGAGAAGATGGTCCTGAAGCTCCCCTTTTATAACTTATTTACCCGCATCACCAAGGTGACAATGCTCAACCTTATCAAAAGTGCCCACGACCAAATGGACAAGTTCCAAAAGAATATGAACCGAGAAACTGGAATGGCCCTGTTGCAGCGTGCCGATGACGTATTGGCTGGCTTGCAGAAAGAGCTAGCAAAGAGGAGGAGGGCAAGCATATCAGTACAGCAAATCAGCGAAACTGACATGGACAATCTTCGGGGGATGGGCTGTGGCGAGGGTGGGGACGGCTCCGAAGAAGACGAAAGCAATTACCAAACCAATCGCAGAGGAAAAATTACCACTTTCACAAGTCTAGTTAGTGACATTACGACAACGGGACATGATGGCATCGTCAGTGACGCTGCCCAGGAGGAGCTCTCTCGTCAGCGACAGAGGGAGAGATCAAAGTCAAGCGGCGGGACAACAGGAACACATTCGAAGAAAGCCGGTGATTCGAAACAGAAACACTACAGCAAGCTACCCGGCGAGGAAATCGACTTCAATAGCATGACAAATGGATTCCGTGGTCTCGGATAGTTTGAGAAAACACTTGTTAAAAAGCTAGTAACATTATTAACATTGACATTTTATAGCGCTAACATTTCGACAAAGGCAGAGATCAAAATCAAGCGGCGGGACAGCAACGGGAACACATTCGAAGAAGGCCGGTGATTCTGAAGATGAGCTTTCCAATTTTGGTCTACCGGTAAATTTGACTGCTCTGACGCTCTGACTCTCTTAAAAAACACAAAACACCTCTTTTATGGGTCCCTACATCGGGAATTTTACGTTTCCTTTCTTATTATATGAAAGT